>JAABUZ0100001111.1_pt1 | contig 54448 bp, 54 predicted proteins | sample 5562091 | NCBI WGS metagenome assembly JAABUZ01 (sample SAMN12813069, study PRJNA571459) | rock metagenome | isolation source: Antarctica rocks | place: Antarctica: Victoria Land, Linnaeus Terrace sud | collected 2015-12-21 | reverse complement strand
GCCTGACCGGTGGTGGCGTCGAACGGCACGGACTCGTGATCGTGCACGATGAGCCAGCGCCCGCTGATGCGGCGGCAACACAGGGTGGCCCGAACCCACATGTCGACGTCACCGTCGGCGGCCAATGTGCCGCTGACGTGATAGAGGAATGAACAGAAGCCGAGGTCACCGTCGGCGCTCACCCGTAGCTCGCGGACCTCGTAGCCGATGTCGCTCGCGTAGCCGTCGAACCACGCCTGGGTCTGCTTGGCGACAGCGCCGCTGCCGTGGGAAGACAGCGGCGGCAACACATTGAACGTGATGCTGTATGTACCGTCGGGGTACCAGGCCGCCACGCCAGCGCCGCTGGTCCTGTCGCTGCACGGGGCCGGCGGCGACGCGGAGGGCAGCCTGCACCCGCTTCAGCCGCCGGCCGACGACGGCGGGTTCCTGCTTCTGGCGGTCGCCTCGCGTGGGCGCACCTGGGATGCCATACGTGGTGGCTTCGGCCCGGACGTGGCCTTTGTCGATCAGGCGCTGGCCTGGACGTTCCAGCGCTACGCCGTCGAGCCGGTGTACGTCGCGGTGGCCGGCTTCTCGGACGGAGCCTCGTACGCGCTGTCGCTGGGCCTGGCCAATGGCGACCTATTCGGGCGGGTGCTGGCTTTCTCGCCGGGCTTTGTAGCGCCGGGCACGCGACACGGGCATCCGCGCGTGTTCGTGGCCCATGGCACCGCCGACGCGGTGCTGCCTATCGACCAGTGCAGTCGGCGCATCGTGCCCCGACTCCGGCAGGCCACCTACGACGTCACCTACCAGGAATTCGCGGGGCCGCATACCGTCCCGCCGGAGATCGCCGGTGTGGGGGTGGCCTGGTTCCTGGCCGACCGGGCCGCCCCATCGACGCCGACGTCCCCACCTCCGGCGGACGACGCCCTAGCCCGAGCCCACACCGATACCGTCTAACCGGGAACAAATCCCTAAACACACGCTCCAGCGCGGGATCGTCGGCGAAAGGCATCATGATGAGCTACCCTATCTCGCTCGTGGTTCGCCACGTCGAGCGCCGCGCCGGTCGCGGTCGCGCCGTGCCTATGTGATGCGAGGGATGTGACACCATGCTGCCGGACGCTGACGCGGTCGTCATCGGAGCGGGCGCCTTTGGCGCGAGCACTGCCTACCACCTGGCCAGGCGAGGCAAGCGGGTGGCGCTCGTGGAGCGCTTCGCCATCGCGTCCCAGACCTCGCCGCGCGCCGCCGGCTTGACGCAGCAGATCCGCACCGATCCCGTGATGACGAAGCTGGCGATGCGCAGCGTACAGAAGATCGTCCGCTTCGGCGAAGATACGGGCGAGGCCCTCGCCTTTCAGCAGTCGGGCAGCCTCAAGCTGGCCCGCACCCCCGAGTACGCGAGCCAGATCCACCAGGAGGTCGAGCGCGGCGGACAGGTCGGGCTGGACATCCGCGCGGTGTCTGGGGACGAGGCTCACCGTCTGGCACCGTTTCTCGACCCAGAGGCGGCATTGGCCATCTGGTACACGGCCTCGGACCTGTACCTCGAGCCGCGCGACCTGCCCCTGGCGTACGCCCGAGCCAGCGCGGCCGCGGGCGCCGAGGTTATTGCCAACACGGCCGTGACCGCGATTGGGACACGCTGCGGGGCAGTCGACCGGGTCGTCACGGACCGGGGCGAGATCCGCACGCCGATCGTCGTCGACACCGCTGGCGCCTGGACGCGCATCGTCGCCGAGATGACAGGCATCCGCGTGCCGATCGTCCCGACCCGCCACCAGCTGTACATCACCAAGCCGCTCGCCGGCGTCGTGGCCGAGCAGCCCATCGTGCGCGTCCTCGATGTCAACGTGTACGTGCGGCCGGCCCGGGGTGGCCTGATGCTGGGCGGCTACGAGCCCGACCCCGTGCAGGTCGACATGAGCACGCTGCCGGCGGACTTCCAGATCGGCGACCTCGCGCTCGACTTCGAGCCGCTGCGCCGGCTGACGGAAGACGTCCGCCACGAGTTTCCCGGTCTGTCTGGGGCCGAGATCGACGAGTTCCGGGGTGGCCTGCCGACCATGACCGCCGATGGCCGCCACATCGTCGACCGGGTCCCGCGTGTCGAGGGCTTCTTCGTGGCCAGCGGCTGCTGCGTCGGCGGTCTGTCCATCTCGCCGGCGATCGGCGAGGTTCTGGCGGACTGGGTTGTCGACGGCGCGCCACCGATGGACCTGTCGTCGCTGAGCCTGAGCCGCTTTGGGCCGGAGCTCGAGTCGGACCAGCGGCTCCGCGCCGCCTGCCTCTGGCGGTACGCCCACCACTACTCAGACGAGCAGCGTTCACGTTGAGACTGGTCCACCAACAAGCAGGCTGACGATATGTGGGACGGCACTACTTCACAGGGCCAAATCAGCGATGCTGAGGAGGTATTTGAACTGAGTCACGTCCTGCGCGAGGGCCGTGCCAACCCGCGCCAGCCGCTGCGGCGCCACCGCACGGGGACGCGGGGCGGCGCCGCCCACCTGCCGCCAGATGCGGAAGCGACCACTCAGAGTTGCTCGGCACCGGTCAGCGGAAAGACGGTGGCGGCGCGGATGGAACTAGCGTGCTCAAGTCGGCGGGGCTTCACTGATGAGTCAAGTTCTGGCGGCTGGGTGTAGAATGGAGGAGTCCGCTCCATCTGAACTCAAATTGAGTTCAACTGCCACCCATTATGAGGGCCGGCCGGGGCCTTCGGGCCCGGCACTTAGGCGTAGCGGGCGGCAGCGGTCAGCCTTACGGCCGCAGGTCGTTGATACCTCACGCTCAAGCGGTAGGCTGGGTGGCGGTGAAGTATGCCTTGCGCGGTGGCACTGGTCGGTTTGAGGCGTCGCTTCGCTAGTAGAGCCCACGGACGTGTGGGGATTTGCCGTGCCGCGCCACGTTGCCCAGGGCCCCTGTCGGCCACCCGGCAGCGTACCGCCCGGCGGCCAGGATCTTGATGTTTCTTCAACTGCCTAAGCTGCTTGACTGGGCAGTCCAGTGTCGCCTAAACCAAAGCCAAGGTGAGACCCGCATGCCCACGATCTCGAGCACCTGAAGGTCCCGGCGTGTCTTTGGTTTAGTGTTCAGTGTCAGGTGTTGAATAATCGACTCGGCTAATCGGCCAATCAGCTCCGGGTAGCTCGGAGAGAGACGGACAGAGCATGACCCAGTCAACGACCACTATCGATTCGGCGACGACCCGGAACGCGAGCGCGGCGGAGGCGGACGTCATCGCCCAGCTCGCCGGGATCCCGGCAACAGCGGACTCGCCCCTGGCCCAGCTGCGCGCCGAGCGCCCCGAAGCCACCCGCCACGCCCAGGGCAGCTACCGGGCGCTGTTCGACCCCGCCGAGGCGGGTGGCCTAACCCCGGTCGAGCGGTTCGCCACTGCCCTGTACGTAGCGACGGTCCATGGCGCCAGGGAGGCGGCCGCCCACTATCGCCAGCGCCTGGTGCGTGCCGGCGCCGGCCCGGAGATCGTTGCCCGGGCCGAGGCCGCGGGCGGCAGCCGTCCTGCCGCCCTTTCCGATGGCCCCGCGGCGCCCCGTCTCCAGGCGCTCCTGGCCCATGCCGACCTGCTGGCCACCCGGCCGTCTCAGGCGCGCCCTGAGCACTTGCAGAGCCTGGCCGATGCCGGGCTCTCGACACAGGAGATTGTCACCCTGGCGCAGACCATCGCCTTCGTGAGCTTCCAGGTGCGCGTGGTCGCTGGCCTCCGGCTCCTCGGCCGCGCCACCGACCGGGAGGCGCCGACCTCGTTGGCGGCGGCCGCAGCGAACGGCGCCGCCGCGGCCAGTCCGGCGCCGGCCGGGGTGGCGTCCGCTGCCCGGGTGCTCCGCCCGGACGCCAGCCTGCCGCGGCCGACCGCCTTCACCGTGGAGCAGCTCGAGTGGGCGCCATGGCTGGAGCCGCTGGCGCTGGAGGACGCCACCCCGCAACAGGCCGCCGCCCTGGAGGGGTCGCGCGGCAACTCCCCGTACTTCCGCCTGCTCGCCTACAACGTCGACGTCCTCACCGAGAGAACGGCCACCGACAAGGGCATCTTCTACACCCCCGGCGGAGCGCCGCGAGCCGAGCGCGAGCTGAGCGCCGCCGCGACGTCGCGCCTGAACGGCTGCATCTACTGCGCGTCCGTCCACGCCCGCCTCGCCGCCCAGCTGAGCAAGCGCACCGAGGACGTCGATCGCCTGCTCCGCGACGGCGTCGCGCCAGGGACTGACCTCCATCTCGACGAGCGGTGGACCGGTGTGGTGGCTGTCTCCGTCGCCCTGGCGAGCACCCCGCCGACGGCAACCGGGGAGCACGTCGAGCGCCTGCGCCAGCTTGGCCTGAGCGATCTCGAGATCCTGGACGTCATGCAAGCGGGCGCCTTCTTCGCCTGGGCGAATCGCCTCATGCTGACTCTCGGCGAGCCGTACTACCCGGCGAAGGCGGATTAGGGAGAAGATCGCACTGTTGAGGGAGTGACCAGGATTTGGCTGCAAAAGGCCGCTCATGGTGAGCCGGCCCTTCGACAAGCTCAGGATGAGCGGATCTGGCAATTCTCGGTCCCTCCCCACTGTTGAAGGCTCTGCGCATCCCGTGTAGAGTGTTGGCACAATTCCAGATAGACAGGCGTTGACGGGGAGTAGTACGGGTTACGAGACCGCTCCAGAGAACCGGCGATTGGTGTGAGCCGGCGCAGTCCAGACCCCGAACTCGCCCCAGAGCCGCCCAGGTGAACCCCAACGCAAAGGGGCAGTAGCCTGGGCCGGAGTGGCGGCCGATAGAACCGCCAAGAGTGGACGCGTCGCCGACGGCAGCCAGCCGCTGGCGAGCGCACCGAGCAGGGTGGTACCGCGGGATCCGGATGAAGGACCTCGCCTCTGTAGGAGGCGGGGTTTTTTGTACTTTCTCGCGGCACGGCCCCGTGTGCGTCGCGTCAAGGCGGGTGGTACCGCGGGCGCAATGGAGCCCCGTCCCGTTACTAGGCGAGAGACTGGACTGGCGACAACGATCGGCTGGCCGCGGCCAGCCCGGAAGACGGCGCAACGGGGCGCGAACGTACGAACGGGGCCTAGCTATGCGACTGAGCGGAGCACGAGCGATCTGTCAATCTCTGGTGGACGAGCAGGTTTCCACCATTTTCGGGCTGCCCGGCGGCGCCATCATGCCTCTGTACGACGTGCTGCCGGAGTTCCCAGCGCTGCGGCACGTCCTGGTGCGCCACGAGCAGGCCGCTGCCCACATGGCTGACGGCTATGCGCGCGCCGCCGCCGGCACGAGGCAGCAGGGGCAGGATCGGGTGGTGGGCGTCTGCTTCGCGACGAGCGGCCCCGGCGCCACGAACCTGGTGACAGGCATCTGCACCGCCAACATGGACTCCGTCCCGATGGTGGCGATCACTGCCAACGTTGCCACCAACATGATTGGCACTGACGCCTTCCAGGAGGCCGACATCACTGGGATCACCATCCCGGTCACGAAGCAGAACTTCTTCGTCCGCCACGCCCGCGACATCCCGCGGGTGATGAAGGAGGCCTTCCACCTGGCGCGGCATGGGCGCCCGGGCCCGGTGCACGTCGACGTGCCGAAGGACGTGCTGCTGGCCGAAGCGGAGTGGCACGGCTACCCCAAGAGCGTCGACCTGCCCGGCTTCCAGCCGACCTACGAGCCGAACATGCAGCAGGTCAAGCGGGCGGCCCGTCTCATCGAGCAGGCCGAGCGCCCGGTCATCATCGCCGGCCAGGGCGTCCTGCTCTCGGCCGGCTGGGACGAGCTGCGCGCGTTCGCCGAGCACGCCAACATCCCAGTGATCACCACGCTGCTGGGCATCAGCTGCTTCCCCGAGAGCCACCCGCTCTCCCTGGGCTTCCTCGGCATGCACGGCTGGGTCCACGCGAACTACGCCGTCCACAACGCCGACCTGCTGGTCAGCATCGGCATGCGCATGGACGACCGTGCCTGCGGCAAGTTCGCGGCGTTCGCCCCCCAGGCGAAGATCGTCCACATCGACATCGACCCGGCCGAGATCGGCAAGAACGTCCGGGTCGACGTGCCAATCGTTGGCGACGTGGCGCGCGTGCTCCGCAAGCTGACGCCGGAGGTGAACGCCGGCGCGGTCCGCGACCACGCGCCGTGGCGGGAGCAGATCGGCACATGGCGCGCCGCCTACCCGCCCAAGCGCTACCCAGACAGCACCCCTGAGCTGTACCAGCCGCAGGTGCTCCAGGCCCTCTACCGGCTGACCCGCGGCGCGGCGATAGTGGTGGCCGACGTCGGCCAGCACCAGATGTTCGCGGCGCAGCACTACCAGTACGACGAGCCGTACTCCTGGCTGACGTCTGGCGGCCTCGGCACGATGGGCTACGCCCTGCCAGCCGCGATTGGCGCCCAGTACGCGCGGCCGGCGAAGGAGGTCTGGTGCGTGGTCGGCGACGGGTGCTTCCAGATGACCATGCAGGAGCTCGCCGTCCTGGCGGTCAACCGGCTGCCGGTCAAGATCGCCCTGTTGAACAACGAGTACCTGGGCATGGTCCGCCAGCAACAGCAGGTCCAGTACGGGGGCAACCTGGTCGAGGTGGACCTGGCCGGGGCGCCCGACTTCGTCAAGCTGGCGCAGGCGTACGGCATCCCGGCTTGGCGGGTGACCCGCCCCGACGAGGTGGCGGCGGCGATCGGCGCGGCCCGGACGTACTCGGGGCCGGCCATCGTGGAGTTCAGGGTGGCGCGCCACGAGGACGTCTACCCGTGGGTGCTGGGCGGCACAGCGCTGGGCGACGTGCTCCCTGACACCCCGTACGACGCGGACAAGGACGCCGGGGCGGGGCAGCTCGGGGACGCCGAGCGGGTCCTGGTTGGCGCGGCGCCGAGCCCGGAGGGAGACTGACCATGGCGAAGCACACGCTTGTCGCCACGATCGAGGAGGGGTCGGCGACGCTGAACCGAGTGATCAGCCTGTTCCGCCAGCGCAGCTTCGCGATCGAGAGCCTGAGCATCGGCCGGACCAACGAGGCGGGCATCATGCGGCTGACCATGGTGGTCGACGGCGCCCGCTCGGCGGTGGAGCAGGTGATCAAGCAGCTGTACAAGGTGGTCGAGGTGCGCAAGGTGAGCGACCTGAGCGAGGACGCCCGGGTGGAGCGGGAGCTGGCGCTGGTCAAGGTGAGCGCCAAGGCCGGCGGCCAGCGCGCCGAGGTGATGCAGATCGCCGACCTGTACCGGGCGCGTATCGTAGACGTGGCGGTCGGCTCCCTGATGGTCGAGGTGACGGGACCGACGGAGAAGGTGGACAGCCTCATCGAGCTGTTCCGGCCGTACGGCGTCAAAGAGCTGGTGCGCACGGGCGTCGTGGCCATGACGCGCGGCCAGCCCCTCGCCCGCGCCGACAAGAGCGACAAACTGCAGCTTGTGAGCTAGCTATCAGCTATCAGCTATCAGCTATCAGCAGCTAGCCCGGGATTCTTCCCGCCCGCTCATCCTGAGCTTGTCGAAGGAGGAGCAATGCGTCGGGCGCTTCCGCTCCTGGTTCGTCAGGCCGAAGGCCGCAGCGAAGCGCGACAGGCTCACCATGAGCGGCCTTGCGCTGATCCATGAATAATCCACCATAGCTGACGGCTGATAGCTGACGGCTGACCGCTACGAATAGGAGAAGCCAATGACCGCGCACATCTACACCGAAGCTGACGCGCCCATCGACCCGCTCAAGGGCAAGCGCATCGCCGTGATTGGCTACGGCAGCCAGGGCCACGCGCACGCGCTGAACGCCCGCGACTCCGGCCTGGACGTCATGATCGGCCTCTACAAGGGGTCCAAGTCCTGGGAGAAGGCCGAGCGCGACGGGCTGCCGGTGGCCGAGGTGGCCGACGCCGCCGGCCAGGCCGACGTCATCGTCATGCTGGTCCCTGACGAGAAGCAGCGCCGCATCTACCAGGACCACATCCTTGCCCAGGCGACGCCCGGCAAGAGCCTGGTGTGGGCCCATGGCTTCAACATCCACTTCAAGCAGATCGTCCCGCCGGAAGGCGTCGACGTCTGGATGGCGGCGCCCAAGGCGCCCGGGCACCGCATGCGCGAGCTGTTCGTCGAGGGCAAGGGCGTCCCGTCGCTGATCGCCGTCGAGCAGGACGCCACCGGCAAGGCCTGGGAGCTCGCCTTCGCCTACGGCAACGCCATCGGCAGCGCCAAGGCCGGCCTGATCAAGACCACCTTCAAAGAGGAGACCGAGACCGACCTGTTCGGCGAGCAGTCAGTCCTGTGTGGCGGCATCACCTCGCTCATCAAGGCGGGCTGGGAGACGCTGGTGGAGGCCGGCTACCAGCCGGAGGTCGCGTACTACGAGTGCCTCAACGAGATGAAGCTGATCGTCGACCTGATGTTCGAGGGCGGTATGCAGCGCATGCGCTACAGCATCAGCGACACGGCCGAGTTCGGCGACTACGTCTCTGGCCCGCGCATCATCGACGAGTCGGTCAAGCAGCGCATGCGGCAGGTGCTGAAGGAGATCCAAGACGGCACCTTCGCCCACAAGTGGCTCGACGAGAACGAGATGGGCCGGAAGAACTTCAACCGCTACCGCGAGCAGGCGGCCGAGGAGCCGATGGAGAAGGTGGGCACAGAGCTGCGGTCGCTCATGAACAAGCAGGGCGTGACCACCACGACCGGCTAAACAGGTCATCATCACACATCCGAACGCGGCGTCGCTGGTGGCCCGACTCGACGATCTCACGCCCAACACCTCTGTACGAGGCCTGCGCCCAGACGCGGTCGTCACGGTCGTTGCCACCAAGTGGTTCGGGACCAACGCGCTCGAGCTGACCTACAAGGCCGCCAGCGGCCGTCTCGATTCGGACATCCTCTACCGCGGCACCACGAGCGTGACGGTCACCTACAACGAAGTCGTGACGGCACTGAACAAGCCCGATGACTTCTACCTCGCGGTGGTGGAGGTCAACGGCGATACCGCCGGCGAGCCGCGGTGCGTGCACACACGAGAGGGGTGGAGGAGATCATCAACGTGCAACCGCGATCTGGCGGGATGGCTAAGCCGTATCAGGTGTGCCAAATCCGTCAGCTTATTCTCAAATACAAGCTAGCCGAGGATCTGCAACAGTGACGACTGAGACGCAACACCTGCGCTACGAGGCGATCATATTCTGGAGTGACGAAGACGAGGCGTTCATCGCCGAATTCCCCGAGCTGCCGGGCTGCATGGCCGATGGCACAACCCCGCAATCGGCATTGGAGAACCTGCACGCCGTTGCGCACTTGTGGATTGAGACTGCTCGCGAATTGAACCGTCCCGTGCCTGAGCCTCGCGGCCGCTTGCTGCTCGCCTAATTGAGGGGTGGCAAGGTGAGTCGTACGGCGTGGCGTGGCTGACGTGGGAGATGGACACCTTCGCCTACGCCGAGGGCTGGGACGACGGACAGCGGCGCTACGTGGGGCTGCGCACCGGCATGGGCGGCAGCGTCACAGCGGAGGGCGGCACGCTGGTCGTGAAATCCGCGGCCGCCCGCCGGCAACGAGACGCCGAGGAAGCGGCATTCGAGGAGGACTGATAGCCGGATCGCCGAGTTAGTCGTGTTCCCGGGTCGCCTGACTTGCGCTTGACCGGCAACCCGGCGACCTGTGAGCTGGGGTACTGTACGATCTGGCTCGGCCACTCTCACTTCCTCCCCGCTGGACACCATGAGCGCTCAATCATCCTCCTCCAACTCTCACGCGCCGCGGGTGCGCATCCTGGTCCTGGCGGGCGACGGCATCGGGCCCGAGGTCATCGCCGAGGCGATCAAGGTGCTCAGGGCGGTCGAGGGGCGCTTCGGCCACCGCTTCGAGCTCACGGAGGACCAGATCGGCGGCTCGGCCATCGACGATTTTGGCACGGCGCTGCGCCCGGCGACGTTCGCGCTCGCCAGGCGTAGTGACGCCGTGCTGTTCGGCGCCGTGGGCGGGCCGAAGTGGGACGACCCGCGCGCCACGGTGCGGCCGGAGCAGGGGATCCTGCGCCTCCGGTCCGGGCTCGAGACGTTCGCCAATCTGCGACCGGCGCGCATGCACCCGGCGTTGGTCCACCTGTCGCCTCTGAGGGCGGAGATCGTCCAGGGCACCGACGTGCTGTTCGTCCGCGAGCTGGTGGCGGGCACCTACTTTGCCAAGCCGAAGAAGCTGTGGCAGGACGCGGGCGGCGCGTGGCGCGCCGTCGATACCTGCGCCTACACCGAGGCGCAGGTGGAGCGCGCGGTGCGCGTGGCTTTCGAGCTGGCCCGCCGCCGCCGCCGCCGGCTGCACGTAGCCGACAAGCAGAACGTGATGGCCACGTCCCGGTTGTGGCGCGACGTCGCCACGCGGGTCGCGCAGTCGTTCCCCGACGTCGAGTTCGGGGCCATCCTGGCCGATGCTCTGGCCATGCACCTGCTGTACCGGCCCACCGAGTTCGACGTCATCGTCACCGACAACCTGTTCGGGGACATCCTCACCGACGAGGCGGCGGCCCTGGCGGGCTCGATGGGGCTGATGCCGAGCGCCAGCATAGGCGAGCTGCGCAACCCCCACGGCGGCTACCGCGGCATCTACGAGCCGATCCACGGCACGGCGCCCGACATCGCGGGCCAGGGCCGGGCCAACCCCGTGGCGGCCATCCAGAGTCTGGGGATGCTCCTCCGCTATTCGCTCAACCTCGAGCAGGAGGCGCAGGCGGTGGCGGGCGCGGTGGACGACGTGATCGCGCGCGGCCTGCGCACGCCGGACATTGCCCGCCCGGGCGAGCCGACAGTGTCGACGCGTGAGATGGGCTCGGCTATCGCCGCCGCCGTGGCCGGCGCGGCGGTGCCGCCACCCGCGCCTGCCCTGGCGCACGCCTGACGTCCAGCGTTTGATCCAGGTACAGGCACAGAATCAGCCCGAGCACGAGCGCCGCGGCCCCGCCGCCGCGGCGCCCAGACTGGAGGCCGTCCGCCGGCTGACGTCGGACCTCCAGGCCCAGATCGACGAGGTGGCGCGGGCGGCCCGCGCTGTCGACGGCGGCGTCACCCCTTTCGGCGAGCACAAGTGGCTCCGCCTCATTCGTGGCGACGACCGGTGCGCCGCGCTCGTCCTGTGGCAGGGCGCCGCCGTGGTTGGCGCGGCCCATTGCGACATCTACCACACCCAGGCGCCCAACCGACCTTGCCGGCTCACCGCCGAGCTGGTCGTCCACCCGAGCTACCGTGGCCACGGCTTCGGGACGCTGCTGGTCCAGGGCATCTCGGATCTGGCGCACGAGGAGGGCGCGGACGAGCTGCACCTCTGGGCCTACGGCAACCTGCCCACGGCGCGCCGCCTGGCCGAACGGATGGGCTACGCGTCCGAGCGCGTGCTCCTCCAGCTGCTGCTGCCGGCCAAACGCCTGCCCGCGCCACCGGACGTGGCTGCTCCCGGTTCCGGAAGTGTACGTTTGCGCGCGTTCGAGCCGCGCCAGGACGCCGACCCGTGGCTCCAGCTGCACAACCGCGTCTTCGCCGGACATCCGGAGCAGGGCCACTGGGACGCCAGCGACGTGCAGGCCCGGCTCGAACAGCCGTGGTTCGACCCGCAGGACCTGCTCGTCGCGGAGGAGACCGGCTCCGGGCGCTTGCTCGGCTTCTGCTGGGTGAAGTTGCCCCGTGACGAGACGCTGCCGGGCGAGATCTACATCATAGGGGTCGACCCGGACGAGCGCGGGCGCGGGCTTGGGCAGCTGCTGACGCAGGCGGGTCTGGCGCGCATCGCTGCCCGGGGGCGGCCGTCAGCCATGCTGTTCGTGGAGGCCGACAACGCCGCGGCCGTCGCGCTGTACGCCAAGCTCGGGTTCGCGCGGCAGTGGGAGCACGCCTGCTACGCGCGTCCGGCCGCATCCGCTTCTATCGGTTGAAGAACCGTCTCAACGCCGCGTAGGCCAGGCGCGCCGAGCCATCCGGGGTGGTAACGCTCCACCAGTACTGCTCCTGTTGCCTGGTCCAGGTCGGATCGGCCAGGTACATCACCGTCATGAACCCGACCCCGAGGAGGAGCACGCGCGGCGGACGGGCACACGCGTCACGGCGCCGGCCTCAGCTCCGAGAAGGCGCCGTCTGGGCCCCGGGTCCAGTGGCCGCGGTACCTAGCCGCGGCTGGCGCCAGGGGAGCCCGGCGCGCCCCCGTAAGGCGCCTACTGCTCCGACGAAGAGCACCGCCAGCAGCAGCACGCTCGAATTCACCGACGGGTTGAAGAGGTACTCCCGCGGCAGTAGCCAGTAGAACAGGAGCAACCCACCAGCTGTCACAACCGGGATGGGCCAGGGCAGCGTCTGGCGCCAGAGCGGGCTGACGACCACGGCGAGCATGGGGACGAGCAGGACCAGGTCCTGCGCGTGCACGTGCGGGTTGGCCAGAATAAGCGTCAGGGCCAGGACCACGATGCCGCCGTCACGGCGCCACGCTCGGCCGCGCGTCGGCGCCGTCCACGCCCACAGCGCCAGGCCGCCCGTGAGCGCGATCAGCCCGAGCTGTATGTGAAATATCAGCTCCGCCGACACACCAGCCAGGGCACGTTCCAACAGCGCCCGCCAATTGAACATCCACTCGTAGCTGGCAAAGTACAGCTCTGGTGGGGCAGTCGCCAACTCGATGTTGGACTGGACGAACAGGCGCATGCCGTCGACGCCGATGAGCGCTGTGGAGATGAGCGCCAGGATCAGACCGCCGCCGACCAGGCCAGCCAATGCGTGCCGTTGTCTTGTGGCGATGAGGTAGAGCAGAAGCGCCGGGACGTACTGCGGCTTGACCGAGAGCAGCGCCCACACCAGCCCGGCCCAGCCTGGCCGCTCCGCGCGCAGCAGCACGATCCCGGCCGCGAACGCAAGGCCGACGACGGTCGCCGGGATCTGACTTTCGACAAAACCATCCCAGAAGTGGTCGTAGGCGAGGCTCACCACGATCCAGACAGCAGGTGCCAGCGGCACGGCCCGCCGAGCCGCCAGCCCGGCGGTCAAGGCGAGCAGCAGCCCGACCAGGCCCGCCTGCAGCGCCGTACTCAGGACGAAGGCCACTGCTAGTGAAAAGTGGGCAAAGAGGCCCAAGACCGGCAGGTAGAAAGGGGGGTTCTTGTACGGTTTGACGCCGCCGGACTCGAGCCAGCCGGCGTCGTGGCGCAGCCTGGGCGACGCCGTCAGCTCCGCCTCGCGCAGAGCGTCGAGGTCATAGGGGCTGCCATCGTGGAAGCGCAGGTAGAGCTGGCCCGCCGCATAGAAGGTGACGAAGTCACCGCTCGTTTCGCCTCGCGTCACGATCTCGGCCACCCGTTCGTCGACGAACCCCGGCGCGCGGTCGGCGATGTGGAGCAGCGCCACGGCTCCGACGACCAGCAGGCCCACCGCCTGCAACACCTGGTTGAGCGCAGAGCACGGGTAGGCGATGCTCCGCATCTGGCGCCCGGGGCCGCTTACCACCCTCTTGTGGGCTCAAGCACGGCCTGGTCTGGTGAGACCGCCGATGGTGGCCGGGGGTGGCGAGGCAGGAGCATGGTGAAGACGCTGCCGCGGCCAGCGCCCGGGCTCTCCGCCCAGATCTTGCCACCGTGCGCCTCGACGATGCTGCGCGTGATGTACAGCCCCAGCCCCACGCCGGCCGTGCTCCGCGACAGGCGCGTATCGGCCCGGTGAAACCGCTCGAAGATCCGCTCCTCCTCCCCCGGCGGAATGCCGATGCCGTGGTCGATCACGCGCAGCAGGACGAACGCCGGCTCGCGAGCCCCGCCACCGGTAGACGGGGCGCCCACCTCGCCGACGATCAGCACCTCGCCCCCCGCGGGGCTGTACTTCACAGCGTTCTCCACCAGGTTGAGCAGGGCGCGGCGGAGCTGGTCGGCGTCCCCCTGGATCGGCGGGAATGTCGGCGGAAAGCTCGTCCGCAGGCTGTGCCGCGGCGACCGGGGCGCCAGCTGGTCCACCACTTCTCGGGCCAGCTCGGTCAGCTCCACGGTGCCGACGCGCATGGCGACGCGGCCCGCCTGGATACGGCTGAGGTCCAGCAAGTCGGTGATCAGGCGGTGCAGACGGTCGCACTCCTCCTCGATGTTGCGCGAGACACGCTGGATCGTCGACGCCGGCCAGTCCGCGTCGGTCCGCCCCAGCGTCGCGGCGTAGCTCTTGATGATGGCCACGGGGGTCTGGAGCTCGTGCGAGACGATGGAGACGAAAGTGCTCTGCATCTCCTCCAGCCGCGTCTTTTCGGCAAGCATGTCGGCGGTGGCTCGCGCCTGCTGCAGGGCCCCCGCCGCCTGCCGGGCGAACACGTCCAGCACGTGGAGGTCGCGGACCGAGAAGCTGTCCGCCGCCGGCGGCCGGAAGACGTAGATCACCCCGAGCAGACGCTCGCCGTGCTGCATCGGCAGCGCCAGCACGTGGTAGCGGCGCGCCCAGTCGGCGAAGCCCGACGGCACGTACAGAACGCTCACCTGCTCACCGAGCTGCCCCAGGACCCGCATGATGGCCGCGTCCAGCCGCGGGTGGAGACTGGCGAGGGCGCCGGCGGGCAGACCGTAGCTGGCGCGCGGCACCAGGCCGGCCTGCCCCTGGTCGCCTTCGGCAAGAGCGATCACCCCGGCGCTTCCCTGGAGGATCTCGACGGCCGAGACCACGATCAGCTGGAGGACCGGGGCGGGATCGGCCACCGTGGCCGCGATGTCGGCGACGGATGATCCGCGTTGGAGCACTGCCCCCATGCTATCCTCGCTGTCCACGGCGGAACACGGGATGTGGCGCACCTGGGCAATCCTCGTCCTCGTTCTGCTCCTGGCGGCCTCGGTCGGGGGCAACGCCCTGCTCTATGGGCAGGCCAGGGCCGCCACCGCCGACGTCGACCACCAGCGCGCCCGAGCGCTGGCTGCCGAGCAGGGTCAGAACACGCTCCAGAAGCGCGTCGACCAGCTGACCGCCCAGAACCAGCGGTTGCCGGCGGCGGGCCCGGCGTCGGGTGCCGGTACTCCTGGCTCGGCCGCCCCGGCAGCCCCGCTGCCGACCGTGGACGCCGTTGGCGCCGCGCCTATGCCGCCCGGATTCGACCAGGATCTGCTGTTGCGCATGGAGGGCCAGGTGGAGGTGCTGCGCGGCCTCCGCGTCAAATCGCCCGTCCCGCTCAAGCTGCTCGACGCCTCCGGCTTGCACGCGTACTTCGTGGACAACTTCAATCGCGACTACCCCCAGAAGGAGCGCGACGCTGACCAGAAGCTGTTGACCACCCTCGGGCTGCTCGGTCCGAACGACGACCTGGTCCAGATCGAGCTGGACCTGCTCCAGGAGCAGGTGATTGGGGTGTACAGCGAAGACGACAAGACGATGTACCTCGTGGGCGACCCGTCCCACTTCGGGCCGGACGAGAAGGGCACCTTTGTCCACGAGTACGCGCATGCGCTCCAGGACCAGTACTTCGACCTTGCGACGCTGTCCCCCAAACACCCGGACAACGACGACCAGGCGCAGGCGATCCAGGGGCTGGCGGAAGGGGACGCCACGCTGCTGCAGCGGCTGTGGAGCCAGGCCAACCTCACGCCAGGGGAGATCGCCCAGTTGGGCCAGGGCGGCGCCAACTCGAAGCTGTCGCAGGCGCCGCTCGTCGTCCGGGCGCAGCTGCTGTTCCCGTACGTCGAGGGCTTCAACTTCGTCCACCAGGTGTACCAGACGGGGGCTGGCTACGCGAGCGTGAACGAGCTCTTCCGCAAGCCGCCGGCTTCGACGTCGCAGGTGCTCCACCCGGACAAGTACCTGGCGGGGACGCGCCCCGTGGACGTCACACTGCCCGACCTGGCAGCGGCCATGGGCGAGGGCTGGCGCACGATCAGGTCCAACGTCCTGGGCGAGTTCGAGCTGCGCGTGGTCCTGGAGCAGTTCACCGACGCGTCGCGGGCCGCGCGGGGGACGAACGGCTGGGCGGGCGACCGGTGGCAGCTGCTGGAGAAGGACGGCAAGCAGGCGCTCGTCATGCGCAGCGAGTGGAGCTCGGAGAACGCGGCGCGCACGTTCTTCGACACGTACGGGGTGGCGCTGGCCAACCGCTTCGGCGGCGCCAAGCGCGAGGAGGCCTCGAGCACGCGCCAGGCGCTGACGGCGGCCACGTCGGCCACCGAGCTGCGCATCACGGGGCGCGGCGTGCTGGCAGTGATCTCTTTCGACCGCGCGTCGGCCGAGGCCCTCGCCGCCGCGGCCGGGTCCTGACCCTTCGTCCTTCGGCAGGCTCAGGATGAGCTCAGGGGTGACCCTTCGACAAGCTCAGGGTGAGCGGTAGGGGAGAGCCGCTCATGGTGAGCTTGTCGCGCTGCGCTGCGGCCTGCGGCCTGACGAACCACCGTCGATGCACACCCGCAGGCCGTCGTAGGCCAGCTCGACGCCGAATCCAAATTCGGCGAGGCGGCGGTTGGTCGCCTCGTGCTCCAGCGCGTGGCTGACGTGGGTCAGCAACGCCCGCCGCGGCCGCAGATCGGCCACCAGCTCGAGCGCCTCCGGCACGCTCAGGTGCGTCGGGTGCGCCTCCCACCGGAGGGTGTCGACGACAAGCGTGTCGAGACCACGGAGAAGCTCACGCGACGGCGCCGGCACGCCGTTCGTATCGGTCAGGTAGGCGAAGTCACCGATCCGGTAGCCGGTCGCCCGGATTGCGCCGTGGCGCAGCGGCACGGGCTGAACTGTCGTGCCGTTGATGGTGAAGGGCTCGACGTCGACTGCCGTATACGTGATGTGCGGGATGAGGCCAACCCAGCGCGTGCCCTCGAACGCGTACGCGAAGCGGTGCTTCAGGGAGGCGGCCGTGGCCGCGTCTCCGTAGCAGGGCAGCACGCCGCCCAGGGACGCGTTGAACGCCTTGAGGTCGTCGAGGCCGGCCGTGTGGTCGGCGTGGAAGTGGGTGAACAGGACGGCGTCGACCCTGGCCACGCCCTCGCGCAGGGCGTGCGTGCGCAGGTCTGGCCCGGTGTCGATGAGGAGCCGGGTGCCGGCGTCGGACTCGACGTAGACGCAGGCCCGGGTGCGCTTGTTCCGCGGGTCCGGGCTGGTGCAGGTGGCGCAGCGGCAGCCGATCTGGGGTACGCCATACGACGTCGACGTGCCCAGGAAGATGACCTGCATTGGCTTAGGGCTAGAGGCTAACAACAAACGCGCTCGTACAGGTCGTAGGCGCCCACTGACGCGACGCGTCGGAAGTGGCCTCGGGCCAGCTCGTGCCGGTAGATGCCGTCCAGCTTCGAGAACCGGCCGTCGACCAGGAACGACACCGAGGCTGGCGCCTCGTACGCCGCCACCAGACCCGGCTGGTCGCCCAGCTCCACCACACCAACGGCGTTGGCGACCACCTCGGCCGGCGGGTGGTGGGCCGGCCGGTCCGCCAGGACGTCGAGCTCCCACTCGTACGTCTCGATGGCGGCGCCCTGGCGCACGTCCTGGTCCACCATGGTGGTCACCGACGCGGCGGTGTCGTCGGCCGACGCCAGGACGGCGCCGTTCCACACGACGCCCCACACGAACGGACTCGCCACGACCACGGCGAGGGCGGCCACGGCCCAGGCCGCGACGACCTGAAGCCGCCGGCGGCTGAAGGCGAACACGTCGCGCAGCGCGGCAGCGACGAACAGGCTGCACAGAGCGGCCAGCGGGATGGCCTGCCGCAGCCAGCCCATGGAGAAGACGACGTACCAGGCCAGCCACAGGGAGGCGAAGACTGGCAGCAGCAAGCAGGCCGGCTGACCCGCCTGCCGGGCGCGGGCCAGCCGGACCCAGCTGTAGACCAGCGCGGTGACGCCGGCCAACGCCGAGGGCGACGAGACCAGGAGCGCCAGGCTCGTCTCCCCTTTGCGGAGCGGTGGCCCGGCGCTTGAGACCCGCGCCAGCGCCTCAGACTCCTGGATGTTGTGGAGGAAGCCGCCGGGCCCGAGCGTTGCTAGCTGGACCCCTTGCCACAGCAGCACGGGCGCCGCCAGCGCCGCCACCACGATGGCAGCCTCGCGGGGGGAGAGGCCGCCGGCTCTCCGCCCGGGCCAGATGGCGAGCAGGAGCAGCGCGGGCGCCACCAGGCCGAACTGCGCCTTTGTCACCGTGGCGAGGCCGAACAGCAGGCCAGCGAGAGCGAGCCAGGGGGTCCGCCCGTGCGCCGGCGCCCGGAGCAGAACGCCTGCGCCCCACCACAGGAAGGCCAGGGCAGCTATCTCGCCGACGACGCTGCGCACCTCGATCAGCCCCAGATAGCCGCCGGTACCGGCCAGGACGAACACTGCCAGGGCGCCGACGGCTGGCCCGTACAGCTGCCAGCCGACCCAGAGCAGCCCGAGCGCGGCCACGAGCGTATAGGCGGCCATGACGGCGCGGGCCTGGGCCAGCCCAGCGCCGAAACGCGCGAACACCAGGGCGGCGGGGACGATGACGGTGGGCCCCGTTGTCAGCTGGGGGTCGAACGGCTGGAGCTGGGCGCCGTAGTCGAGGCCGTACTGGCCGGTGTCGGCCAGGTTCCTGGCTGCCTGGATGTTGACGCCCTCGTCGTACCACGGGTCCGGGTACCGGTCCAGGCGCTGCGTGGCCAGCAGGGCAACGAGGACCAGGGGCGCGGTGAACAGCAGCAGGCGCCTCGAGGCCACGGCGGCGCTCACAGGCCGGGGGCCAGGGTGAACAGGTGCGGGGCGAGGAGACCGACCATGGCCGCCGCGATGATCTGGCCGCGGAGGCGCTTGAAGCGGAACACCCAGCGCGCCGCGGCGAACCCGGCCAGGGCCATGAGCGCCATGGGCACGGGCACGCGGGCGAGCCGGAGCCCATAGCTGGGGTCTGGCCCGACCAGCCAGTCGTAGACGGCCGCGATCGGCAGGGCGGCGAGGGTCAGGACGACCGCCGCGACGAAGGTCGACCGCACCGAGAACGCCATGATCAGGCGGATGGTGAGCTGGCAGGCGGCGAGCACCAGGAAGCTCCACAGGAGCAGCGCCACCAGGCCCACTGGCTGGAGGAAGGCGGAGAGCGTCAGGCGTCGCGCCCCCGCCACAGGCGGACCTGGTTGCCGCCGCCGTGCTTCGCCTGGTAGAGGGCCTCGTCGGCGCGGGCCAGCAGCAGCGCCGCGTCCACGTGCTGGGCCGGGGCCGCGGCGCCGCCGAGACTGACCGTGATGGCGGTCTCCCCGGCGTGCCTACCGCCCCGCGCCGGCGGCATGTGCGCCACAGCCTGGCGCAGCGCCTCGGCCAGCTGGCCGACACCGGCCAGCCCGGTGCCCGGGAGGACGGCGGCAAACTCGTCGCCGCCCAGGCGTCCGACCACGTCGGTACGGCGGAGACGGCCTCTCAAGAGCGCACCCAGGCGGCGCAGCGTGTCGTCGCCGACCGCGTGCCCGTGGCTGTCGTTCACCTGTTTGAAGTGGTCCAGGTCCAGCATGACGAGACCCAGGGAGTATCCCAGGCGCCGCGCCCGCTGGACCTCCAGGTCGAGCGAGGCATCGAACGCGCGCCGATTGCTGAGGCCGGTCAGGCCATCGGTGGACGCCAGCCGCTGCGCCTCCTGGTGCAGGCGCGCGTTCTGGAGCGCCAGGGCGACGCCCGCCGCCAGGAGCTCGACGACAGTCACCTCGTCAGGCGGCAGGGGCTCGGGCAGCCGCAGGTCGATGGCCCCAAGAACCTGGCCGCCAGCGCGGAGCAGCACGGTGAGCGCCGCGGACCCATCGGCGCGCCGCGCTGCGGCCGTGCCGTCGGCGGCCAACGCCTGGCAGACCGGGCTACCGTCGGCGGCGAGCGAGCCGAGGCTGGCGGGCAGCGGACTGGCATCGTAGGCCCGTCCGCCACGCAGGCGCGGGACCCCGGGCTCGCCATCGTTCAGCAGGTAGACGGCGGCTGTCTCGTAGGTCACAACCTGGTCGAGCGACTGGAGCACGGTGGCCAGCACCGCGTCAGGGTCCAGCACGGCCGCGACGTGTGTCTGCACGTGGTGCAGCGCTGTCAACTGCCGCAGGTGGCGCCGCAGCTGGGCGAGGGACCGGTCTGGGCCAGCCACCCGGTGGCGACTCAAGCCGGCTCGAGGCGCTCCAGCCCTGAGCCGCGGGCAACGCCCGGGCCGGGGCGCCGGCGGCGGACCCACGCGATGCCCCAGCCGACGACGGGCAGCAGCAGTGGCGGGAACGCGTACAGCAGCACGAACCCCCCTGGCATGTGCCAGCTCAAGTAGTGGTGCAGGTACACGATGGGCAGGGAGGTGAGCGTGTAGCCGACGACGACCTTCGTCAGCATCCTGTCCCAGCCGAGCAGGGTGACCAGGGCCAGCGGCCAGAGGTAGTACCACTCGAGCACCCAGAAGAGGACGACCAGGATGAGCACGAGGAAGGCGCGGGCGGAGGCGGTGATGATGGCGTCAGCGGTCGCCCGGGGCGCCGCGCCGCCGGCGCGCCACAGCCCGCGACACTCCCAGGCCAGGTAGACCAGAAAAATGAGACGCACACAGTTCTTCATCCAGGTGCGCGCCGTCTCCCGGGCGGCGTCGAGGTCCACCTGGCTGGGGTCCAGCCAGTGGTCGGCGATGGTCAGGGCCAACAGGTCGGGCACGGAGTTGCTGTACAGCTTGCGGTCGGCCGCGTCCAGGATGCCGGTGAGAATCTCGGTGCCTTGCAGCCACGGTCTGAACAGGAGGTAGGTGATACCGAGCATGACGATGGCGCCGCCGCCAAGCCACAGGATGCGCGCCCGCCACGAGCGGAGCTGGCGGACCCAGGGCACCAGGTAGAAGAGGCCGACGATGCCGGTGGTGTACTTGACAAGGGCGCTGAGCCCGACGAAGAGTAGCCCGGCGAGCCAGGCGGCGTTCGGGATGGCGACCCGCTGAGTTGGGGTTGGAGATGGGGGTAAGGCAGCCGGCGCGGGCCCCAGGCGGAGCGCTAGGGGCACCAGCCCGAGGAGGAGCAGCGTGACCATGAGGCCGTCGTTGTGAGCGTTGCCGACCACGTCGAACAGCACCAGCGGGTTCCAGGCAAACACGGTGAACGCTGTCACCCGCGCCCGGTGGGTGGCGCCTGACAGGAAGCGGCCGAGCAGCCACCACACCAGCCCAAGGTTGACGAGGTGCACGCCGTTCATAAGCACCTTGTAGGCGAAGACCCGCTCGAGGGAGCTGAGCCCGGTTGTCGCCCTGGCCATAACCCAGCCGATGTCCGTCCAGAGCGGGCCGTACACGCTCGTCTGGTTGTGCCAGATGGGGTGGATCCAGTCCAGCATCTCGTTGCCGGGGAAGTACACCGGCGGATAGACGTAGGGGTTGAGCTCGTAGATGGCCGAGATGTGGCCGTACATGACGTACGAGAAGATGTCGGTGGTGAAGAGCCCGGGCATGGAGAACAGCGTCACCTGGAAGACTGCGGCGAAGCCCAGCACCAGCCCCAGCCCACCGCGTCCTGGCGCGGCTCCCCGGTCCAGAAGGATGACCCCGGCCAGGTAGCCGACGCCCGCGACGACGAAGGCCACCATCAACGAGTTCACCAGGATGTCGAGGTTCTGCGGCGGCTCGATGTTCGGCACCAGGGTGTCGGCGAGCACGAGCAGGTCGTACAGCTTCTCCCAGACGGCCGTCTGCTCCGTCAGGTAGGTGTGGGTGAAGCCGTCGCCGTGCGTGAGGCGGTAGCTGAGCGTCCAGACCATGACCCAGCCCAGCTCGATCGTGATGCCCGCGCAGACCAGGAGCAGGCACTGCGCGACCAGCCGCAGGCCCCGGTGCCACATGGACACGGGAACCGCGGGCTCCGCAGGCGCACGAGCGCGGGGCACGGCAATCATCGCTCGGAAAGACCCTCGACGGCCGTCTGAAGGCGTGCCGGCGTGTTTGTGGCGTGCAACCCACGTGCCACGTGGCGTGCCACGTGGTCGGCGACCACGTCGGCGCCGTCGAACGACACGTCGGCCCAGGGCGTCTGGCTCGCGCGCAGGGCGTCCAGGTGCGGGCCGAGCCAGCCGCGGCGGACGTCGTCGCTCGGCACGTACCGTGCACGGCCGAGGGTCTCGAGGCCCCGGGCGAGGAGCGGGTACTCGCGGAACGGCCCGCGATCGGTGTACAGCACAGGCACTCTGTTGACCAGGCAGTCGACCACTATGCCGTAGCCGGGCTTGGTGACGACGGCGTCGGCCGCGCCGACGACTGATGCGTAGTCGATCTGCTCGCGAGACAGCAGCCGCACGTTGACTGGCAGGGTAGGATACGCCGCGTCGGCCGGCGGCGTCAGCACGAACAGGTACTCCGGCCACGCCGCCAGAGCGCCGAGGTCGAGGTCGGCGGTATCGAAGCCGCCGAAAGACAGCAGCACGACGCAGGCGCTGGCCGGGAGACCGAGGCGCGCCCGCATGGCGTCCCGCGGGATCGTGGCCGTGCGGGCGACGAAGGGGACGTCGTGGACGCGGCGGAACGCCGGGAACGCGTCGGGTCCAACCGCGTGCAGCGGCAGACGGAGCAGGCTGTCGGCGTGGCCGTACGCCTCCTGGATGCGCGCTATCGGCCCCGCGAAGTCGGGCCAGGCGCCGTAGATCCAGTCCCAGGCGAAGTTCGTCACCGCGACGCTGGGGATGCCGGCCTGGTGGGCGGCGGCAAATCCGAGCGGCGGCACGTCGCCCAGAGCCAGGTCGGCCCCGGCGGCGCGCAGCAGGTCCGCCTCGACCGGGACGCGCTGGTCGAAGGCCGCCGCGAACGCCTGCCAGCGTCGCCGTGTCTCGTCGACGTCCAGCTGGAGGCTGTCCCGCTGGGCGACGCCGACGTCGAGCGGCCAGCCAGGCGACGGCAGCCACTCCGCCCCGGGTGGGAACAGCCAGCGCGGCGCGTCCGTCCGCACCACGACCCGCATACCCCGCGCGACGAGCACCCGGGCAATCTCGGCGGACCGCACCGCGTGGCCAAACCCGTGGCCCGTGACCAGGATGGCACACGTGGCTGCCGCGCGGTTCAATCTCAATGGAGGCGGCCCTGAGCGCGCATGCGCTCCTTGATGGCCCGGAGCTCGCGCTCGATACGGTCGTCCTCGGGCGCCGCCGGCCCCGCTTCGCCGGCGAGCGACTCCTGCGGGCCGATCGCCGCCAGGATGCGGCGCCAGCACGCCGGCTCGTCGAGGAGAGCCCCGTGGCCCAGGCTGCCGGGGCGCACCCGCTCGGTGCGGACCAGCAGGTCGTCGGGGGACTCCGCCGGGGCGGGTAGCAGCGCCTCATCTGGCCGAACCACCGCGTCGTCGGGGTCGGCCAGCGTCAGCACCCGGGTGCCCATAGCGCGCAGGAAGGCAGCCCGCCGCTCCACCCGCGTCTGTTCGTCGGGGCTACCCCAACGAGCGTCCAGCTCCGGGCCCACCGCTCCCAGAGGGTCCGGATCCGTCGTCACCAGCCACGCCCAGTTGACGAAGGCGCCGGCGTTCGTCCCGCGCAGCGGGCTGGCCAGGGTGATGACCACCGGCAGGTGGCCGTGCCAGCCAGCCCGATCGCGGGCGACCGCGAGCGTTGCGCCATCGAGCGCGACCACGCCGCCCAGCGAGTAGCCGATGAGGCAGAAGCGCGTGTCGGACGGCAGAGCGGCCCGGTACCACTCGAGAGCGCTGGCCACCGCCTCGGTCGTGTCCGCGAGGGGGCGGCGGGTGTCAGCCGGCCCGTATGGCTGAGGCTGCCAGTCGTCGCCCACGGCGCGGCCAGCGTAGGTGAGCTCCAGGACGTCGCGCCTGGGGTCGTAGCCGCCGCGCTCGGCGAGGAAGCGGGCGCACGGGAACATGGCGCGCTCGGCATCGCCGGTCCGGCTGCCAACGCCGCCGAGCAGGAGCAGCTTGGTGCGGCCGTGCGGCCAGATCAGCTGGCCCGGCCGCCACGAGGCGATCGGCTGGCCCGGGCGTTCGGCGTTCACCCAGCGAAGCGTAGCGTACCCGCCCCCGCGAGCCGCGAATCGTGGATCGGCGCCAACCCGCCAGACCGGCCATGTACCCTGACGGGGAGGTATGCCGCCCGTCGTCAACGTCAACGTCGCCCTGATCGGAGCAGGGCTCATCGGGAGCTTCCATGCCGAGACGCTGGCGCGCCGCGTCCCCGGGGCGCGGCTCGCGGGCATCGCGGACGTCGCCCGCGACAGGGCCATGGCCACGGCCGCGGCGGCCGGGTGCGACCGCTGGACGACTGATTACCACGAGCTGCTGGACGATCCCGGCGTCGACGCGGTCGTCATAGCGACGCCGCCGGCCTACCACGGCGACGCCATTGAGGCAGCTGCCACGGCGGGCAAGGCGGTGTTCTGCGAGAAGCCGATCGCCGACACGCTGGAGCAGGCCGACGGGGCTGTCGCCGCCGCCAAGGCAGCGGGCGTCATCCTGCAGATCGGCTTCCAGCGCCGCTTCGACGCCGGCTTCCGCCGGGCGCATGACCTGGCCGCCTCGGGAAAGCTGGGGCGCATTCAGCTGCTCCGCTCGATCACGCGCGATCCAGCCCTGGACACGGCCACGCCTCGGCCGACGTGGTCCATCTTCCGCGACACGCTCGTCCATGACTTCGACGTCCTCCGCTGGCTGTGCGGCTCCGAGCCCACGACAATCTTTGCCCTGGCGTCGAGCCTGAACGAGCCGAACGCGTCGGCCGGCGCCCGCGACACAGCTGTCGTCACTATCCAGTTTGCCAACGGCGCCCTCGGCGTCGCCGACAGCAGCTTCCAGGCGGTCTACGGCTACGACGTGCGAGCCGAGGTGTTCGGCAGCGAAGGCATGGCGACGGTCGGCGACGGGGCCAGCAGCAGCGCCGTTGTCCACAGCAAAGACGGGTCCCTGAGCCAACGGGTCTTCTGGTTCCTGGACCTGTTCGGTGCCGCGTACGTGGCCGAGCTGGCCGATTTCGTGAGCTCGGTGCGCAGCGGCAGCCGGCCCGCGTGCACCGGTGAGGATGGCCGAGCCGCCCTGGCCATCGCCCTGGCGGCGATCCGCTCGGCCGAGCTCGGCGCTCCGGTGGACTTTGCCTCGGTCGTTGCCTCGGTCGACCCGCGCGGCCCGCGCTCGGCCTGAAGCGGCCTGGCCGTGCCCGCGAGAAGCGTTGTCGTCGGCGATCAGGTCGATCCGTCGCGCGGCCTTGACGCGGCGCTCGCGCGACGCCAGCGCGGGGCGGCGCAGCGCCAGTTTCGGTGGCGCGTCGCCCTCTCCGCCCTCGCCGTCCTGGCGATGGTGGGCTGGGTGGGCGCCTCGCGCGCGGCCTTCGCCGTCCTGCCGCTCGGGCCCGACCAGGGGCTCTACATCACCATTGGCGAGCTGATCAAGCACGGCGGCGTGCCCTACCGCGACGCCTGGGACAACAAGCCACCTGGCACGTACTACCTGTACGCCGCCGTGGTCTCCGCCGGTCCCGACTACGCCCAGGAGTGCGTCCTGTCCGGGCGGCTCATCCCGTCCGAGGGCTTCCGGGCCCGCTGCGCGCGGATCGTCCTGTCAGCGGTGGACGCGGTCTGGGCGCTGGCCACCGCGGCCGCCGTCTGGGCCGTCGGTCGGCGTCTGTTCGGGCCGTCGGTCGGCGTCCTGGCGGCGCTACTGTGCAGCGTGTTCGTCAGCATGATCCCGCTGGCCCATGGAGGCAACACGCCCGACCTTCTGGCGCTTCTCCCCGGCACGCTGGCGGTCGCCGCGGCTCTCCACTACGCCGACTCCGGGCGCCGCTCCTGGCTGCTGCTGGCGGGTGTTCTGGGCGCGCTCGCCTGCCTGTTCAAGCAGACGGGGATCGTGTCACTGTTGGCGATCGCCGCCTGGCTAGTGACCCGGCGCGCCTGGCGCGCCGCGCTGGCGCTGAGCGGCGCCGCGGCGGTGGTGGTCCTGGCGACGGCCGCCCTGTTCGCCGGCCTCGGCGCTCTGCCGGACATGGTCCAGCAGGTGGTCCTGTGGAACGGCTCCTACGTGGCCAGCCCGGGGCTGGCGGGCCTCCCGCTCCAGGCGGCGCGGCAGTCGTTCAAGGTGTTCATGGACTCGCAGAGCGGCCTCTGGCTGGCGGCTCTCGGCGCCGCGCCGCTCGTGCGGCGCGCGCTGCGCGGGGAGACGCGCCTGGTGCTCCTCGCCTTCTGGGTCGTGGCAAGCGTGGCGGGCCTCGCCCTGGGCGGCGCGCGCTTCTTCCAGTACTACTACGTGGCGATTGTGCCACCGTTGGCCGTGTGCGGCGGGTGGGCGCTGGCCGCCCTGTGGGCGCGGGTACGCGACGCGCACGGACGGGTCTGGCTGGTGGCCGCCGCCGCGTCGCTGTTCGTCTTCTCGGCGCAGCTCCAGGCGCACGAGCTGCAGCGCGCCTGGTACGGGCGCCTCGTGTCGACGACGTGGGCGCCAGAGGAGTTCGTCGGCGGCTCGCTCCAGGGCGACCGCGGGTCGCTGTTCGTCTGGGGCAACGGCTCCCAGGTGTACGCGTTGTCCGGGAACCGGCCGGCCTCGCGGTTTCTGCACACCCTGGCCCTCTCGAACGACTTCGCCCGGGCGGCCGACATGGCGCAGCACAGGCGCGAGCTCATGGCGGCGTTGGCGGCCAACCCGCCCGACCACATAGTTCTCGACACGCCGTGGCTGAGCGCCGTCGGCACGCTGGACTTCCCGGAATTGCGGGCCCTGCTCAGCCGCGACTACGTGTTGGCCAACGACCCGAAGAACCCGACGGTGAGCGGCTGGGAGGTGTACCGGCGGGTTTTGACCACACCCACACCCACATCCACCGCCGCGGCCGCAGGCGCCCCGGGGAAAGGAGGCTAGCAGCTCATGCGAGCTATCGACGTCCACGTCCACCCGACAGACGAGCGCGTCGCCGCGGCCTGGGCCGGCGATGCCGAGGATGCCAGGCGCTTCTTTCGCGGTGACTGGCCGCACGAGGACCTCGACGCGACGGCCGAGCGCTACCGGCGGCTCGACCTGTTCGCCGTGCTGCTCGGCGCCGATGCCGAGACGACCACCGGCGTACCGCCCTACCCGAACGACGAGCTTGCCGCCGCCTGCCGCAAGCACCCGGACGTGTTCATCGGCTTCGCCAGCGTCGACCCCTGGAAAGGCGAGCTGGCAGTCCGCGAGCTCGAGCGCTCGGCCCGCGACCTCGGGCTGCGCGGTCTCAAGCTGCACCCCGGGCGCCAGGAGTTCTACCCCAACGACCGCCGGTTCAGCGCGCTCTTCGAGACCGCCAGCGGCCTGGGGCTGCCGGTGCTGTTCCACACGGGCATGATGGCGGCCGGCGCCGGCACCCCCGGTGGCCGCGGCGGACGGCTGGACTACACCCGGCCCATCCACCTCGACCACCTCGCTGCCGACTTCCCGGCGCTCACCATCATCGCGGCTCACCCTTCCTGGCCCTGGGCGGACGAGATGCTGGCGGTGGCCCGCCACAAGAGCAACGTCGTGCTCGACCTCAGCGGGTACTCCCCGCGCTACATCCCGCCGCAGTACGTCCAACTAGCCAACACGCTGCTCCAGGACCAGATGCTGTTTGGCAGCGACTATCCGTTCATCCTGCCGGAGCGCTGGCTGGCCGACTTCGAGCAGGCCGGCTTCCGCCCGGACGTCCACGAGAAGATCCTGCTGCTGAACGCCCGCCGCGTGCTAAGCCTATGACGGGAGCCGTGACCGCGTGACGACGAGCCCGCTTCACGGCGTCGACGATCTGGCCCAGTTCCGCGGCCGGCTGGCCGAGCTGCGGGCGGCGCTCGATCCGCCGCCGGCTGGGCCTGGCGCCTACCAGGTGCACACCGATGGGGCATGCCAGGGCAACCCGGACGGGCCCGGCGGCTGGGCCGCAGTTGTGCAGCACGTCGGCTCGGGCGCGACGTGGGAGCTGTGGGGGCACTTGAGCTCGACCAGCAACAACCGGGCCGAAGCCCTCGGCGTCCTGGCCGCTGTCGAGTGGGTACCGGCCGGCTCGACGGTACTGCTGCGCTCGGACTCGCAGCTGACGCTGAACCAGCTGGCCGGCAGGTGGAAGGTGAAGGCGAACGGCGACATCTGGGCGGACATCAGGCAGACGGTCGCGACGAAGGAGCTGCGGATCACTCCCGAGTGGGTGCGCGGCCACGCGGGCGACCCCGGCAACGAACGGGCCGACGCCCTCTCGGTGCTGGGCGCCGTCCGGGGCGACGCGGCCCGGGCCGAGCAGCTGCGGGTCGACGCCGCGGGCCGGCGGCCGGCTGATGCGGGCGCGGCGGTGCCCGCGGAGCTCGTCGGGGTGGAGCCGCGCGGGCCGTGGGAGATCCAGTTCGTCGCCTCCATCGCGAAGACGCTGCGGAGCGGTCGGCCGCTGTCCGAGCGTCAGCTGGCGGTGCTGGACCGCATACGCGCGCGCCCGGCGTGAAGGCCGGGCGCGCGAGGGCGCGCAGGCGTTAGGCTGGGGCCATGTCCAGCCGTGCCCTGCGCTTCGACCACACAGCTCTCGCCGTCCAGTCCATCGAGGCCGCGCTGCCGCTGTACCGCGATCTTCTCGGCGGGCAGGTGACGCACCAGCATGTGAACCAGGCTGACGGGTTCCGCATCGCCCAGCTGGAGTACCCGAACGGCGCCCGGGTAGAGCTGATGGAGCCCGTCGGAGCCGAGGGCTTCCTGCAGGAGTTCCTCGCCAAGCGCGGCGAGGGGGCGCACCACCTGACCTACGTGGTGGAGGACTTGCGGGCCGCGGTGGCGGAGGCCCGGCTAGCCGGCTTCCGGGTTGTCGACGAGTCGTACGACAACCCGCGGTGGCAGCAGGCGTTCATCTCGCCGCGCAGCGCGCACGGCATCGTCATCCAGCTGGCAGCAACGAGCTAGCTGACGTACTCGAGCAGCTCGCGGCGCAGGCGGGGCATACGGCGCAGCTTGGCCAGCGCCTCGGCCTCGATCTGGCGGATCCGCTCGCGGCTGACGCCCAGCTCCTCGCCCACCTCGCCGAGCGTCCGCTCGTGGCCGCGGTCCAGCCCGAAGCGCAGGCGCAGAACCTGCCGCTCGCGCGGGTGCAGCTCGTCGAGCGCGGACTCCAGCCGCTCCGACAGGTCGCTCGCCTCGGCCGACTCGCGCGCCGCGTCCGCGGCCGTGTCGTCGCCGATGAGGTCGCCCCGCGTCAGCTCGCCGTCCTCCCCCAGGGGCGTCTCGAGCGACAGCGGCATCCGCGCCGCGCGCCGCGCCTCGTTGATCCGCTCGGGGTCGATGTCGAGGTACTGGGCCACCTCGTCCACGGTCGGCTCGCGGCCCAGCTCGGCGGCCAGCTCGCGCTCGGCGCGCGCCGTCTTGGTCAGGAACTCGGTGACGTGCACGGGCAGGCGGATCGTGCGGCTCTGGTCCGCGATAGCGCGGGTCACGGCCTGTCGGATCCACCAGTACACATAGGTGCTGAAGCGGAAGCCGCGGCGCCAGTCGTACTTCTCGACGCCGATCTGCAGCCCGATGTTGCCCTCCTGAACGAGGTCCAGGAACGACAGCCCACGGCCGAGATAGCGGCGTGCCACCGACACCACCAGCCGCAGGTTGCACTCGATCAGGCGCCGGCGCGCCTTCTCGCCGTCGTCGGCCAGGTGCTCGAGCTCGACGCGCCGCTCCGCCGGCAGGGTCTCGTCGGCGGTGGCCAGCTCCATCATGGCCGCCTTGCCGGCCTCGAGGCGCTGCGCCAGCGACACCTCCTCGCCGGCCGTCAGCAGCTCATGATGGGCGATCTCACGCAGGTACATCGCGCCCGCGCCACCGGACAGCTCTTCGGAGAGCAGGCCGAAGCGGCTGATCGGCTCGGCGACCGCGCTCTCGGTCTCGTGGATGGCTTCCGTCTCGGTGTCGACGACCCGCTCGGTCAGCTCCCCACGAATGAGTTCTTCGTTTTCGCGCAATAGATCGATGCTCACTGTGTTACATTGCTCCTCATCGTCCCTGGCAGATCAGGGACAAAACCCCATCAAGCGTGGCGGCCTGCGGGGCGGCGTTTTCTGCCGGAGCGCGAGCCTGTCCCGTGCGGCACAACTCGCGTGAGGCGGACAACGCTACTAGCTGCCATCCTACCAGGTCCCGGCGGCTGGTCAAGTATTCCTTGACCCATCGCCACGCCGGTATCGGACCCACCCGCCCGGCATGGTTGGACAAACGTTTGCGTTCGGACGTTTGTTACACGTCTTTCGCCCGCCGCGCCGTTGCGCTTTATGCATCTGTACCCAGTACAACCCGCGTGTGGTACGCTGTATTCCGATTTCCGCGCGGGCCAGGCGTGTCCAGCTGTCTGGGCAGTCCCCGCGCGTGAGGCGCAGGGCGAGGTACGCCCGCGCGCCAGTAGACTCCAGCGTGCTCCCGCCCGAATCCTTACCCCTACCCTTGCCCTTGCCCCGCCTGCCGAGCGGTCCGGCCTCTCCGGCTGACGCCCACGCTCACCACCAGGTGCCCGCGCCTACCCAAGGTACCACACACCCCGTCACACGGCGACGCTTCCTGAGAGCCGCCAGCGTGGGCGCGAGCGGGGGCCTGGCCCTGGCGCTGGGCCAGCCGCTGCTGGCCCTGGCGGCCCCCGGTACCCCGGGTCCGTACGTCTCGCCCACGCCGACGGCTCGCTCCGGCTCGTCCGCCACGCCAGCGGCCTCCCCGAGCGCTACCCCCGCGAACTCGACGCCAACGTCCGCGCCGACTGCTGCGCCCACGGCGCCACCCGCGTCGCCGACCCCCTCCCCGTCTCCGTCGCCCTCCCCCTCCCCCTCCCCTACTGTCGCGCCGACGCCAGCGCCGTCCGTCGGCTGGGTGCAGGCCCTGCAGCCGATCCCCCTCTGGAGCGGTCCGGACGACCAGGCCCAGCAGCTCGGTGCGGCCGCCCGCTGGGACTACTTCCAAGTCGTTCGCCAGGAGGGCGATCGCCTCTACGTCTACGTGGCCCGGACGAGCGGGTACGCCTACGTCGATTCGCTCGCCGTCGGCCCCTCCGGACCACCGCCGGACGGCTGGCCGCCGGCCAACCTGCCACCCCCACCGCCAGACCTCAGCATCGGCTGGGTCGCGCTGGCGACGGACTCTCCGCTCTGGGCCGATCCCGGCGGCACGATCCTTCTCGGGACGGCGCCGGCGTTCACTGTGTTCAAGCAGATGGAGCCACAGGTCGGCCCGCGCCTGCACGTCCAGGACGTCTACTCGGGCGGCGACTCGTACATCGACGCGCTCAACGCCGGCGCCATCGACCCACCGCAGCACGTCGATCCGCCGGGCCGCTGGTGGGGCGTCGTCGCGGTCGACGGGGCCAACTTGCGGGCCAAGCCGTCCGCCGACGCGACTCCTATCGTGTCGCGGGTCGCGGCCGGCGCTCCTCTCGTCGTGGCCGGCTGGGTGCCAGGCCAGGAGGTGATCCGCGACAACCCGACCTGGGCGCGGTTGGGCGACGGCGCGTTCCTGTACAGCTCGGCGCTCCGCCCCGTTGCCCTCCCCGTCGTCCCGCCAGCCCCGGGCGCCGCCAACGGTCTGGCCGGTCGCTGGATCGACATCAACCTCACCTTCCAGGTGGTCGTGGCGTACGAGGGCGGCACCGTGGCCCACGTGGCGCGGACCTCGACGGGCCGACCGGGGTGGGAGACGACGCCCGGCACCTACGCCATCCAGCGGCGCGTCGCCAATGAGACCATGGCGTCCACCAGCCTCATCGGCCTCGACGCCCAGCGCGCGGACTACAAGGTCGAGAACGTCCGCTGGACCCAGTACTTCAGCGACGACGGCAAGGCGCTGCACGAGAACTACTGGAAGCGCCGCGACGAGTTTGGCATCCCCTCGAGCCACGGGTGCGCCGGCCTGGTGGCCGAGGACGCGCGCTGGCTGTGGGACTGGGCGACGGTCGGCGTGCCAGTCATCTCCCACTACTAGCTGTCAGCTGTCAGCTGTCAGCGACGAGCCGGACGCTTTGAGCCCTCGACCGTGACGGCCTGACCGCCTATGCCTCCGGAAAGCACGCCCGCCGAGCGGCGGGCCCGTCTGCGCCAGAAGATGCGCCGGCTCGCCCGGCCGGCCTGGCTCGGCACCCTGCGCCGAACGCGGCCCTTGAGCGACGACTGGGGCCTGGACCGCGGCACACCTGTCGACCGCTACTACATCGAGCGCTTCCTGCGCGAGCAGCGGCACGACATCCGCGGCCGGGCGCTGGAGATCGGCGACCGCGGCTACATCGACAGGTTCGGCGTCGGCGTGACCCGGCACGACGTCCTGGACGTCGACCCGGAGAACCACCGCGCCACCATCGTCGCTGACCTCGGTGCCCGCGACATGGCGCCACTGGCCCAGTTCGACGCGTTCGTGCTGACCCAGACGCTCCAGTTCATCCCTGACACGCGCACGGCGCTGAGCAACGCCCGGCGTCTGCTGGCCCCGGGCGGCGTCCTGCTGGCGACGGTCCCGTGCGTGAGCCGCATCCCCGCCCCGCCTGGCCTCGAGTCCGACCACTGGCGCTTCACCGTGGCGTCGTGCCGGCTGCTCTTCGGGGAGGCGTTCGGCCAGGAGAACCTCGCCGTGCGCTCGTACGGCAACGTCCTGTCGGGGATCGCCTTCCTCGCCGGCATGGCGTTCGAGGAGCTCTCGCCCAGGGAGCTGGATGCGGACGACCCGTACTTTCCGCTCCTCATCGCCGTGCGAGCCGTCAACCGGTAGGCCGTCGGCCGCCTCGCCGTACCCGCCTCGCACGAACGGATAGGCCAGGACCACTCGTTCGGCCAGGGATGTCAGGCGGGCCGCTCGCGTACCCTGAGCGTGGACCCGACCTATGACGACCAATCGGCTGGAGGCCTTCAGCGATGGCATCTTCGCCATCGCCGCGACGCTGTTGGTCCTGGATCTGCACGTGCCGATGGTGGGCCGTGATGGTGAGCTCCTGGGCGAGCTCGCTCGCCTCTGGCCCACCTACGCGACCTACATCGTCAGCTTCGTCACCATTGGCATCATGTGGGTCAACCACCACGCCATGTTCGCCAACGTGCAGCGCGTCGATCGGCCGCTGCTGTTCTTGAACCTGCTGCTGTTGCTGGTCGTGGCAGTCATCCCGTTCCCGACCTCGCTCCTGGGCGCCTACGTGACAGCTGGCGAGGACTCCCACATCGCGGCCGCCGTCTACGGGGGCGTGATGGTGCTCATGTCCGTGTCGTTCCAGCTCCTGTGGCGGTACGTGAGCCGGGACGGCGGTCCCCTGGTCTCGCACCTGGAGCCGCGCCAGGCGCGGGCCTCCACACTGCTGTTCTCCGTGGGGCTCTTCGCCTACGTTCTCGGGATTGCCGTTGCCTGGGTGAGCGCGCCGCTCAGCCTGCTGCTGTACGCGGCAATGGCGGTTTACTACATGTTCCCGTGGCTGCCAGCAGCGCAACACCGGGCGAGCGCGGCTGAACACGCCGAGCGGCCGAACGGCTGAGGCGTCAGCCCGCTACGAGCCGAGCTGTAGGCTACGCGCCAGGCCCCAGGCGATCCCAGGGAACAGCCCGAGGGCGACGACGGCCACCGCGGCGACCGCGACGCCCGCGGCCGAGCCTGGCCGCCGCACCGCCGCGGGCGCTCCTGCTCTGATGGCGGCGAACAGGTCAGGGATCGGTCGCAAGTAGTACAGAACGCTGAAGACGCCACCGGCGACGGCGATGAGCGTGGGCAGCGGGCCCGCCGAGTGCCACGCCGCTACCAGGACGGCAAGCTTGGCCCAAAAGCCGGGCGTCGGCGGAATGCCGGCGAGCGAGAAGAGCCCGAGCGCCAGCGCGAGCGCCCGGCCAAACCCAATGCCCATCGACCCGAGACGGTCCATCGGCATGGGATCCACGCCGAAGGGCGACAGCGCGGCGAACACCAGCATGGCCATCGACGCGTACGACGCCGCGTAGAACGCGGCAGTCACTGGCCCCTCGGCGCCCGAGCCGACCGCCAGAGCGATGAAGCCAGCGTGGGTGATGGCGGAGTACGCCAGCATGCGCCGCAGCTCGCGCTGGGCGATGGCGCCGAACGTCCCCCAGATGATCGTCAGCGAGCCGAGCCAGATGAGCAGCCCGTTGATCGGCACGCCGGCCTGGACCACCAGGCGGCCGAGCGCGTACGCGGCCGCCAGCTTGCTGGCGCTCATGACCCAACCGCCCAGGGCCGGCGACGCGGCCGTGTAGGCGTCGACGGCGCCCCAGTGGAACGGAAAGATGGCCATCTCGAAGCCGAACCCCACGGCGACGAGGGCGACCCCCGCCACGACCAGGCCGTTGCTGGCAAGGTCCTGGGCCGTGGGGAAGCCGAAGGAGCCTGTCCCCAGGTAGACCAGGCCGACACCGTAGATGAGCGCGGCCAACGAGATAGCGCCAAGCACGAAGTACTTGAAGGCTGCTTCCAGCGGCCGCTCGCCGCGGGTCAGAGCGACCAGGGTGACCGCGCTCAGGGCCAGCGTCTCCTGCCCCACCACTGCCTCGACCAGGGTCCCGGCCGACGCGAGCGCCAGGGCTCCGGCGGTCCCAAGCAGGATGAGGGCCGTCGACTCGGCGGTGTGCACGCGCTCCTGGAGGTCGAGGGTGGGGATGAGCAGCAGCGCGACGGCGGCGACGCCGCACAGCGCCGGCATGGCGAGCGCGTAGATGGTCCGCTCCCCCAGGAGGGACATCGCCGCCGCGACGAGCGCGCACACGACGCCGATAGCGCTCGCCGCCGCCGGCCGTGCCGACAGCGGCTGTACCAGCAGCAGCGTCACAGTGGCTCCCAGGACGAGCACGATTACCGCGAGCAGCGGCGGCGAGATGAGCAGGGTAGAGGTCAACGGAGTACCACCCGCGTGACGAGCAGGACGATGGCCAGCGCAAAGATCGATCCGAAAGCGTACCGTGGCAGTAGACCCGACTGGACGCCGGAGAACGCCTGGGCCAGCGCGTAGCCGCCGTCACCGATCACCCGCACCCAGCCGTCGGGGCCTGGCGTCCCTTCGTTGGCGACGACCCGCGGGCGGGCTTCCCGGCGCACGAACCAGCCGGCCGCGAAGAAACCGACGAGGCCAAGCGCCGCTGCCACCAGGCTGGTCCCGTTGATCACCGTCAACTGCTCGTCACCGCCAACCGTCGACGCGAGAGCCGTCTGCAGTCCACCACCCGCCCAACCGGCGAACACCGCGGCGAACATGAGCGGGACGAGCGCCCAATTCATCAAGCGGGCCGCGGCCGGGTCCTGGTGGTGCCCGCCACGGCTATCCTCAGGCGTCTCCGCGCGCTCCGCCAGCGGACCGAGGTAGACGCGGAAGAACAGGCGCCCGATGTACGCGCCAGTGAGCAGCACACAGGCGAGCAGGAGGTAGCCGACGATCGGCTGTCGCTCCAGGGCGGCCTCCACGATGGCGTCCTTGCTGAAAGCGCCCGAGAACAGAGGGACCCCTATCAGCGCGAGCGAGCCGAGCAGGAAGCCCCAGAAGCTGAAGGTGAAGCGGCGACCCAGGCCGCTGAGCCGCGCCAGCAGCTCCTCGCCGCCCACCCCGTGGATGACCACGCCCGCCGCGAGGAACAGGAGCGCCTTGAAGCCGGCGTGCGTGAACAGGTGGAAGAAGCCAGCGAAAGGAGCGCCGACGCCGACGGCGGCGAACATGTACCCGAGCTGCGCGACGGTGGAGTAGGCGATGCCGCGTTTGAAGTTGGCCTGGAGCAGGCTGGCGACGCTGGCGGCGATAGCTGTCGCGACGCCGATACCGGCGACCCACTCCGACACAGTGGGCGCGAGCCCGAAGAGGGCGTGGGTGCGGACCAGCAGGTAGACGCCGGCCGCCACCATGGTGGCGGCGTGGATGAGAGCGCTGATAGGGGTGGGGCCGGCCATCGCGCTGGGTAGCCAGAAGTAGAGCGGTCCCTGGGCCGACTTGGCCGCGGCGGCGACGAAGATGGCCAGGGCGATCAGCTCGACCCCGCCCACACCCGTTGTGCAGTTCGGCGCGCTCAGCCCGACGAGGGCGCCGCAGCCGGTCGGCAGGACCGACGCCGCCAGCAGGAGCGCGCCGTCGCCGATGGCGTTGGCGGCGAGGGCCTGCAAGCCAGCGCCCAGGGTCCCTGGCCGATCGCGCCAGAAAGAGATGAGCAGGAAGCTGGAGATGCCGACCCCCGTCCAGCCGATCAGCAGCACTGCCAGGTTGCCCGCCAGCACGAGCACTGTCATGGTGGCGACGAACAGGTCCAGGAACACGAAGAAGCGCCGTTTGCCGGGGTCGTTGGCCATGTAGCCCTGTGAATAGACGTAGACCAGGCTGGCGACGAAGCCGACGATGGCCAGCATCGTGGCGCTGAGCGGGTCGGCCAGGATACGGAAGGCGCCGTCGGGCAGGAACGGCAGCCAGTTGGGGTAGGCGACCTGGGCCGAGCCGCCGCCGGCCAGGGCGGCGCCGGCGACCACCAGGAGGACGATGGGGCCGGGCAGGCTGAGCCAGCCGGCGCGCCGCTGCCCGGCGGGGAGGCCGGCCGCGGTGAGGATGAGCCCCGGCAGCGGGAAGAGCCAGCTCCAGGCGAGCAGACTCATCCGTGGAGCTCCGCCGCCTGGTCGACGTCAGGCAGGTCGCGGCGCCGGAAGAGGGCGAGGGCGAGGGACAGTCCGATGACGGCCTCGGCGGCGGCCAGGACGAGCACGATGAGCGCCGCCGACTGGGCATTGGCGCCCAGCCGGACCCGGGCGCCCAACACGAGCAGGACGTTGGCAGCGTTGAGCATGATCTCGATGGCGATCAGCATAGCGACAGGATGGCGGTGGACCATGACCCCGGCCCCGCCAATGGCGAACAGCACAGCGCTGGTGCCCAGAACAAGCGCCTCTGAGCTCACTGGTGCATGACCAGGCGGCGGGCGGCGGGGCGGATGGGGGGCGGGGCGTGGCGGGAGCGTGGCTCGTGGCGGCGCCAGATGGCCACCGCCGACACGATCGCCACCAGCAGCAGCGGGACGGTCAGCTCGAGAGCGGTGAGCATGGGGCCAAAGAGCGATTGGCCGATAGCCGGCACGTCGGGCTGGACGCCCGTCGCCTCAGGTGGCAGAGCGCCCGCTATGCCCAATGCCGCCGCCAACGCGGCGAGCAGAGCGCCGGCCGCGACGACCGCTGACGCGACGCGACCGCTGGTGGCGGCCAGCTCAGAGCCGCCAACCGGCAGCAGAGTGACGACGAACAGGAACAGCACGACGATGGCGCCCGAGTAGATCATCACCTGGCCGATGGCCACCAGGTTGGCCGCGAGGATGGCGAACAGCGCCGCCAGGCTCAGCGTGTGCGCAAGCAGCGCGATCGCGGCGTACACCGGCCGGCGGGTCAGCACGACCGCCAGCGCCGAGATGATGGCCAGCAAGCAGGCAAGCAGGAGTGGCAGAAAGAGCGCGTCCATGGTAGGAGATGGCCCTGGAGCCCTATCCGAGCGGGTGATGCCGCTCTTCCGGCGGCGCGGTAATAGGTGCGGTGAGCGGGCGGTGCGCGCGGTACACCTCGCCGAGGTCGAGGTCGTCTGGGATGTCCAGGTCGCGGGGGCGGTCGACGTCCGGATGGTACTGCCGCTTCGGCGCGAACTGCTCAGGGTCCAGCAGCATGGGTTTGGTGTAGACGAAGTCCTTGCGCTGGAAATCGGCGAGCTCGTACTCCTGGCCGAGCTTGATGGCGTCCACTGGGCAGGCCTCTTCGCAGTAGCCGCAGAAGATGCAGCGGATCATGTTGATCTCGTAGATCGCGGCGAACCGCTCGCCGGTCGAGACCGGGTGGGCCGGGTCGTTGTCGGCCGCCTGGACGTAGATGGCGTTTGACGGGCAGGCGGCGGCGCAGAGCTCGCAGCCGATGCAGCGCTCCAGGCCGTCCTCGTGCCGGTAGAGCCGATGGCGGCCGCGGAAGTTCGGCGGGATGGCCCGTTTGACCTCCGGGTAGGAGATGGTCAGGGCGGGCCGGGTGCCGTGCCGCAGCGTCTCCGCCATGCCGCGGAGAAGTGCCCGGGCGCCATCTAGCATGCGACGAACCTCAACTGCTCACCCCTCACTCCTCAACTCCTGAACTCCTCACTCCTCAAATCCTCGTCCTTGTCGCGCTCATCTTGTGCTCCCGGCCCGCGTCACCGTGAGCGGGCGACGACGACGATCGCCGTGACCAGGACGTTGAGCAACCCCAAGGGCAGCAGTCTCCCCCAGGATAGCGACATGAGCTGGTCGTAGCGCAGCCGGGGCAGGGTCGCCCTGAGCCACACGAAGATGAAGGCGAAAATGACCATCTTGATCAGCAGCCACCAGGGCCCCGACAGGAACGGCCCAACCCAGCCACCGAAGAACAGCGTGGCCGCCACGGCCGAGACAGTGATCACGGCGACGTACTCGGCGATGAAGTACATGGCGAACCGGAAGCCGCTGTACTCCGTGTGGTAACCAGCCACCAGCTCCTGCTCCGCCTCGGGCAGGTCGAACGGCGCCCGGTTCGTCTCGGCAATGGCCGCTGTGAAGTACAGCAGGAAGCCCACCGGCTGGAGAAAGACGTACGGCACGAAGTCCGCCTGGCCCTGGACGATCTGGCCGATGGACAGGCTGCCGCTGACGAGGGCGACGCCGACGAGGGCGAGCCCGAGCACCAGCTCGTAGGAGAGCACCTGGGCGCCGCCGCGGAGCGCCCCGAGCAGCGAGTACTTCGAGCCCGAGGACCAGCCGCCGAGGACGACGCCGTAGACGCCGATGGAGCTGGCGGCGAGCAGGTACAGCAGGCCGACGGGCAGATCCTGGATCTGCAGCGGGAGGGTGACGGGGCCGAGGTGGACCGTCGGCCCGATGGGGATCACCGCGAACGCCGCGAGGGCCGCGACCAGGGAGATCGCCGGGGCCAGGGGGTACAGCAGGGCATCGGCGCGGTTGGGCCGAACGTCCTCCTTCAAGAAGAGCTTGAGGGCGTCGGCCAGAGGTTGAAACAGGCCGTTCGGGCCGACGCGGTTGGGTCCAATGCGCACCTGGAGCACGCTGATGACGCGGCGCTCGAACAGCGTCATGTAGGCCATGCCGGTGAACAAGCCGAAGATGATCACGAGCGAGCGGATGACGTCGATGGGCAGGTCAGACACGGGCGACCAACGCCTCGTCGGCTGGCTGGAGGACGGCGGACCAGCCTGGATGGGCGCTGGCGATGGCGTCGCGGATGGCCGCCAGGCGCGTCGGGGCAGCGCCGCCGAGGGCGTTTGCCAGGCTGGCCACGACGCCCCAGTCGGCGCGGGCGTGGAACGGGGGCGCCGCGCCACCCTGCTGGTGCTGGACGCGTCCCTCGAGGTTGGTCAGCGTTGCCTGGCCCTCGTAGGCGTGGGCGAGCGGCAGGAGCACCTCGACGCGTGGATCGGCGTCGTCGAGCCGCGTTGTGGCGACGACCGCGCGGGTACTGCCCAGGTCGAACTCGGCCCACGGCTCGTCGCCGAGCAGCAGCAGCCCGGACAGCTCACCGGCCGCGGCCGCGGCGACGACGCCGCGCGGGTCGGCCTGGGCCAGCGTTGGCGCGAGCTCCTGGGCGCCGCGGCCGTTGGCGTCGAGCAGCGGTGCGCCGACGAGTCCGGTGTCGCCGTCCGCGCCGATAGCCTGGGCCAGGGCCTCGAACGTCTCACGCGCCGCCGCGCTCGGGACGAGGGAGGGGTGGACGAGCAGCACGGCGCCGCCTTCGCCGGCGCCCGCCAGCGTTGCCGCCGCGGCGCCGATGGCGTCCGCCGACGTCTCGCCCCGCAGCCCCGCGAGCAGGGCCGCGGCGGCCTCGGTCTCCGCGCCAGCCGGCGTCTTCAGCCAGTGGGCGGTGTCGCGGAACAGGCCGTTGGTCGCGCCGATAGCAACGATCTTGCCGCCGCGCGCGACCGCCCGCCGCAGCCAGAGGGCCAGGATGGGCAGCTGCTCCCAGAGGTCCAGGCCGACCGTGACGATGCGCTGGCACGTCTCGAGATGGGCGATCGCGCCGCTCACCGGCCAGAAGCCGCCGACAGGGGGCCAGAGAGCCGCCCGCTGACCGCGCAGCTCACGTTCGCGCTCGATCAGCCAGAGCGCCTCGTTGGACAGCCGCGCCGATGCCAGCAGCCCCGACTGGTCGCCCAGCAGCCGCACCGCTCGCGCCAGCGCCACGTCCCAGGTGGTCGGCTGCATGGCGCCCGCGGCGTCCCGCACGTGGGGGCGCGTCAGGCGCTGCTCCGGCCGGACCGGGAGCGTATCGAACCGGCCGCGGTCGCACAGCCAGCCAAGGTCCACCTCGGGGTTTTCGCGCGTGACCAGGCGGAGCACCGACTCGCTGCGGCTGTGGACTTCGAGGTTGCAGCCGACCGCGCAGCCGTTGCACACGGACGGCGTCCGCACCAGGTCCCACGGCCGAGCCTTGAAGCGGTACTGGCGGCTGGTCAGCGCACCAACCGGGCACAGCTCGATAGTGTTTCCCGAGAAGATCGAGCTGTACGTTTCGCCGGGCGGCGTCCCGATGAAGGTGTCGGCGCCACGCTGGACGGCTGCCAGCGCCTCGTCGCCAGGGATCTCCTGGTGGAAGCGGACGCAGCGGTAGCACATGATGCAGCGCTCGCGGTCGAGCACGATCCGCTCGCCCAGCGGGTACGCCTTCTCGAGGTGGCGCTTCTCCTCGGTGAAGCGCGAGACGCCCCGGCCATACTTGAAGGTGTTGTCCTGGAGCGGGCACTCGCCGCCCTTGTCGCAGATCGGGCAGTCGAGCGGGTGGTTTGCCAGCAACAGCTCGATCACGCCGTTCTGGGCGGCGATGGCGTCGCTGTTGTCCGTGTGGACCACCATGTCGGCGGCGACCGGGGTGGTGCAGGCGGTTTGGAGGCGCGGCAGCTTCTCGATCTGCACCAGGCACATGCGGCAGGCGCCGACGGGCTTGAGCTTCTCGTGGTAGCAGAAGACGGGGATCTCGATGCCCGCCTGCTTGGCCGCCTCGACCAGCAGCGTGCCCTTCTTGGCGGTCACCGTCTGGCCGTTGATGGTCAGAGACACGGTGTCTGGCGGGGGAGCGGGTGGAGCGGGGGGACGAGGATCAGTGGACTGGGTCATTTACCACGCTTCATAGGGGCAGCGGCCCCGGTCGATGTGCTCGGTGTACTCGTCGCGGAACTGCTTCACCGTCGCGGTGATCGGGCTGGTGGCGAAATCGCCGAGGGCGCAGAGCACCTTGCCGCTGATCTCGCCCGAGAGCGACAGCAGCAGGTCCAGGTCGGCGGGGGCGCCGCGCCCCGCCTCGATGCGCTGCAGCACCTTGTGGAGCCACATGGTGCCCTCGCGGCACGGCGTGCACTTGCCGCACGACTCGTGGCGGAAGAATTCTTCCATCAGCATGGCCGCCCGCACCATGCAGACGGTGTCGTCCATGACGATCAGGGAGGCCGAGCCGAGCATGGAGCCGGCCGCCTGGACGGAGTCGTAGTCCAGCTTGGTATCCAGCTTGTCGGCGGGCAGGATGGGCGCCGAGACGCCGGCGGTGAGCACGCCCTTGACCTGGCGACCGCCGACGACGCCCCCGCCGTAGTCGTCGATGAGCTCGCGGATGGTCACCGCGCCCAGCGGCAGCTCGTAGTTGCCGGGGCGGTTCACGCGGCCCGAGAGGCAGAAGATTTTTGGCCCGGTGTTCCGCGGCGGGATACCGATGGTGTTGTACCAGGCGGCGCCGCGGTCGATGATCGCCGGGACGTTGGCCAGCGTCTCGACGTTGTTGATGACAGTGGGCCGCCGGTAGAGGCCCTCGACGGCCGGGAAAGGCGGCCGCGAGCGCGGCATGGGGCGCCGGCCCTCGAGCGACTCCAGCAGCGCCGTCTCCTCGCCACAGATGTAGGCGCCCGCGCCGCGGAAGACGAAGATCTTCACGTTGCCGCCGCGTCCCAGGCAGTCGTTCCCCAGCAGGTTGGCGGCCTCGGCATCGGCGATGGCCGCCTCCAGCCGGTTGGCGGCCTCCACGTACTCCCCGCGGATGTAGATGAAGGCCGTGTCGGAGCCGATGGCGTAGCAGCACAGCGCCACGCCTTCGAGCACCCGGTGCGGCGTCAGCTCCATGAGCTCGCGGTCCTTGAAGGTGCCTGGCTCGGACTCGTCAGCGTTGACGGCGACGTACTTGGGCCCGGGGATCTTCGGGATGAAGCCCCACTTGGTGCCGGTGGGGAAGCCGGCGCCGCCGCGGCCGCGCAGGCCGGAGGCCTTGACCTCCTCCACCACGGCTTCCGGAGCCATCTCCTGAAGCGCCTTCTGCCAGCCGGCGTAGCCGCCGCTGGCCCGGTACTCGTCGAGGCTGACGGGCTCTGAGCGGCCAGAATGTGTCAGCAGGACCGGCTCGTACGTGGCAGCGATCGTCACGTGAGTACTCCGCCCGCCGTCCCGGACTCCCCGTCGAGGCGCGCCTGGCCGTTGTGCGACGCCATGAGCCGGGCAATGAGCCGCTGGGTCGCCTCGGGGTCCAGGTTCTCGTGGTAGTCGTCGTTGACGCGCGCCATCGGAGCGCGATGGCAGGCGCCGAAGCACTCGCTCGTCCGCTCCAGCGTGACGGCGCCGTCCGCCGTCGTCTCGCCGGGGGCGATGCGCAGCCCCTGGCTCAGGTCGCGCAGCAGCCGATCGGCGCCGCGCAGCGAGCACGGCAGCTGGGCGCAGACGACGACCCGCGTGGCGCCCTCGCGGTCGGTGTGGAGATCGGTGTAGAAGGCGACCAGCTCGTAGGCGGCCGGGTGCGGCACGCCGACGAGCTCGGCCACCTCGGCAACGGCGTCGGACGGCAGGTAGCCGAGCTCCGCCTGCGCCATCTTGAGGCCGGGCAGGAGGGCGGTGCGCCGCGCGGGGTAGGTCGCCGCGAGGGTCGCGATGCGCTGGCGCAGCGGGTCGCTCAGCCGGGTCAACGGTCCACCTCACCCATGATCGGGTCCAGGCTGCCGATGCAGGCGACCACGTCGGCCACCGTGCCGCCCGCGACGATCCTCCCGAGAGCTTGCAGGTTGGCGAACGACGGCGCGCGCTCGTGGACGCGGATCGGCCGGCCCGAGCCGTCGCTCACGACGTAGAAGCCCAGCTCGCCGCGGGGCGATTCTACGCCGACGTACGCCTCGCCGGCGGGCGGCCGGATGCCCTCGGTCCACAGCTTGAAGTGGTGGATGACCGCCTCCATGCTCTTGGCCAGCTCCTCGCGCGGTGGCGGCATGACCTTGCGGTCCTCGGTGCGGACGGAGCCGGACGGGAGCCGGTCGATGGCCTGGCGGCAGATCTTGACGCTCTCGCGCATCTCGGCGACGCGCACCTGGTAGCGGTCGAAGCAGTCGCCGACGGTGCCGGTCGGGATGGCGAAGGCGTACGTCTCGTACCCGCAGTAGGGGTTGCTCTTGCGCACGTCCAGGTTGACCCCGGAGCCGCGCAGCACCGGGCCGGTGACGGCCAGCTCCAGCGCATCCTCGGCTGACAGGCGACCGATGCCCTCGGTCCGCTCGCGGAAGATGGGGTTGCCCGTGAGCAGCTCCTCGTAGCTGTCGACGTAGCGCGGCATTGCGTCCACGAAGGCCGAGATGCGGTCGACCACCTCTGGGGCGACGTCGTGGACCAGCCCGCCCGGCCGGATGAAGGACGTCATCATGCGGACGCCGCTGATGGTCTCGAAGATGTCCAGGATCGTCTCGCGCTCGCGCCAGCAGTACAGAAACGGCGAGCTGGCGCCCAGGTCGAGCGCGAGCGAGCCGACGAACATGAGGTGCGACGCGATCCGGGTCAGCTCCACGAGGACCACCCGCAGGGCGGTGGCCCGCGGCGGGATCTCGCACGTCATGAGCGCCTCGACGGCCAGCGCGTAGGCGAGGTTGTTGCCCAGCGGGTTCAGGTAATCCATCCGGTCGGTGAGGACGACGCCCTGGACGTAGGTCTTGGCCTCGAAGGTCTTCTCGATTCCCGTGTGGAGATAGCCGATGACGGGCTGGCAGTCCACGACTACCTCGCCGTCGAGCAGGAGCTCCAGGCGCAGCACCCCGTGGGTCGACGGGTGCTGAGGCCCCATGTTGACGTGCAGCAGCTCGTCAGCGGGGGAGGGAGCAGCAAGCGGGGGCGGCGAGACGTCGGGGGGCGTGGTAGGCGCTGGGGCCACGGCTGGGGCTGGGGCTGGGCGCTCGCCGCGGGGGGCCGGTGTGAAGACCTGGACTTCGGTTTCGGTCGTGCTCATGCGTCGCTCCCGTACACGTGCCGCGTCACTGTGAAGTCCACTGGCTCGGCCCCGAGCGACTCGGTGCGGCGCAGCGGGTGACCCTGCCAATCGTCGGGCAGCATGATCCGTCGCTGATCCGGGTGGCCGTCGAAGCGCACGCCGAACAGGTCGAACACTTCGCGCTCGTACCAGTTGGCGCCCGGGACGGCCGGGGTGATGCTTGGCGCCTCGTCGTCGACGCGCGTCTTCAGCCGCAGCCACGCGCGCTGGTCCATGGAGTAGAAGAGGTACACGAGCTCGAACCGGCCCTCGCGCTGCAGCCGGTCGACAGCTGTCAGGTCGACAAAGCGGCGGTAGCCGAGCTCGACACGGACCCGCTGGACGGTGTCCGCGAGCTGCTCGATGGGGACACGCACGAAAGGGATGGCGTCGGCCGACACGCCGGTCTCGGCTGACGGGAACAGGTCCTGGAGCGTTTCCAGCGCGACCGCCACCGTCACCGCGCCGTTGGCTCCGTGCCCGTGCCCGTGGTGAAACGGGCGACCCCGATGCCCGGGCCGGTGGTAGCGCCGTGGCGGGTCTTGCCGCTGTCCACCGCTATGCGCGACTTCAGCTTGATGAGCCCATCCAGGAGGGCGTCGGGGGTCGGCGGACAACCCGGCACGTAGACGTCCACCGGGACGATCTTGTCAACGCCCTGGATCAGGGCGTAGTTGTTGAAGACGCCAGTGCACGAGGCGCAGTCGCCCATGGCGATGACCCACTTCGGGTCCGGCATCTGGTCGTAGACCTCGCGCAGGACGGGCGCCATCTTCTGCGAGACGCGGCCGGCCACGATCATGAGGTCCGCCTGGCGTGGGGAGGCGCGGAACAGCTCCGACCCGAAACGCGCCATATCGAACTTGGAGGCGCCGGCGGCCATCATCTCGATGGCGCAGCAGGCCAGCCCGAACGTCAGCGGCCACACCGAAGACTCGCGGGCCCAGTCCTCGAGCTTCGTGAGCAGGAAGCCGGGGGAGCCGGTCTTGCCGTTCGTCGCTGGGACCGACTCCTCGTACATGGGCAGGGGCCGGGCCATGGCCGGATTGGTGCTGGTGCCCGTTGGCGTGACGACGGTGGTGGAGCGGGCGGAAGGAGAAGAGGGGGTCGTGGTCATCGCCATTCCAGGGCGCCGCGGGCGCGGGCGTAGAGGTAGCCTACGCCGAGAACGACAAAGAAGGTCAGGGCGGCAACCAGACCGCCCCAGCCAAGCTGGCGCAGCGTGACCGCCCACGGGTAGAAGAAGAGCGCTTCGACGTCGAAGATCAGGAACAGCATGCCCATAAGGGCGTAGCGCACCGGCCAGCGCGTCAGGGATGAGAAAGGATCCGAGACACCGCTCTCGTAGGGGAGGCTCTTGGCCACGCTGGGGTTGCTCGGGGACAGCCGGCCGGTGACCAGCACGAGGACCGCCGCGATGGCGGCGGCCAGAATGAGGTACGTGGCTAGCGGCGGCGGCGCTGTGAAGGTCACCCATGCCTCCTGGGGGTCAGGTGCGCGCGCGCGGCACGGGTGGGCAGGGAAGAGGCGTTCGCCCACCGATCATGACAACGGCGCAGCGACGAAAGAGCTTCGGGTACACCCGGCGCGGTGCTGCGCGCACGACACGTACCGCCAGTATAAAGCACCTGGGATAGAGCGGGGGCGCTTGCGGCACGGCGCGCCACCGACCCGCTAGCCTACCCCCACGTGAGCAGCGTGCGCTCTACGATCTTGGCGTCGTCCAACTCGACCCCGATGCCAGGCCGGTCGGGCACGGCGATGACGCCGTTGCTCGGGTGGACGCCCTCCTGCCAGAAGAACTGCGACACCATGTTCCACTGGACCAGGTACTCGACCATCGGGAACAGGCTTGGCGGCTGCGAGGCGATCAGCTGGACGTTGGCCGGCACGGACAGCCCGTGGGGAATGACCGGGATGGCGGCCGTCGAGCACACAGTGCCGATCTTCAGCATCTCGGTGATGCCGCCGGCCCAGTAGGTGTCCGCCTGGATGACGTCGGCCGCCTCGGCGTCCACGAGCTGCTTGATCCCCCAGCGTGTGTACTCGTGCTCGCCGGTGGCGACCGGGATGGCGATAGAGCGGCGGATCTCGGCGCACTGCTCGACCAGGTCTGGCTGCACCGGCTCCTCGATCCAGCGCGGCTGGACCTCCTCGAGAAGCGCTGCCATGCGGATGGCGTAGGGCACTGTCCAGCTCATCCAGCAGTCGATCATGAGCTCCGAGTCGGCGCCCATGGCGTCGCGCACGGCGCGGGCCGTGGCCAGGTTGTGCTCCATCCCCTCGGCGCCCTTCCACGGCCCGTAGCGGAGGAACCACTTCTGCGCGCGGTAGCCCTGCTGGCGCTCCATGGTGGCCGTGTAGGCCGCGCGCGCGGGATCGACCGAGTAGCCGAGGTTGCTGGCGTAGACGGGCAGATGGCTCCGGGTGGGCCCGCCAAGCAGGCGGTGCACCGAGCTGTTCGCCCAGCGCCCCTTGATGTCCCAGAGCGCCACGTCGACGGCGCTGATGGCTTGCATCTCCAGGCCCTTGCGACCGTGCACGAGCAGCCGGTACATCTTGTCCCAGAGGCGCTCGTTGGCGAGCGGGTCTTCGCCGAGCAACAGGGGCTTGAGTGAGCAGCCGATGACCGCTGCAAACTCGTACCGCTCGAGCGGCCCGGCGACTCCGGTCACGCCCTCGTCCGTCTCGATGGTCAGGTAGATGTGGTCCACGCGGTAGCGTCCGTCGCCGTTGTCCCTGGCCCACCAGGTGCCGAGCTCGGCGTCGTGCTCCGGGTAGATGTCGAGGGGCCGGCTGAGCCGCTCGGCCTGGAACTCCCTGGGTGCTGGGAGATAGCCGATGAGACGCTCGAGGCGCACGTCAGTGATACGCATGGCGTACGTAGCTTAGCCGAGCTCGGCTCCTGTTTCTCGTGCCCTGGTGGCTGGTCCGGGTGACCGCGGGGAAGCGGCACGGAACATGCCGCACCACGTGCCCCGCTGGACAGGCGGCGTCAGCGCGCCCAGCCTTTCCCTCCCTCCATGGCAACTTCCAGGACAGGCGCTGCCCCCACGGCGCAGAACCAATCCGAGACCGGCGCGAAAGAGGCGTTGCTGGCAGCCCGCGGTGGGCGACCCAGCGTCGTTGGCGCCCTGGAGCCGCTGCGGGAGCCCGTCTTCCGCGCGTTGTGGACCGCCTCCGTGGTGTCCAACCTCGGGACCTGGATGCAGAACGTTGGCGGCGCCTGGCTGATGACGTCGCTGACACCCTCACCGCTGGTGGTCGCGCTGATGCAGACGGCGACGAGCCTGCCGATGTTCCTGGGCGGCCTGCCGGCTGGCGCTCTGGCCGACCTTGTGGACCGGCGCAAGCTGCTCCTGTTTGCTCAGACGTGGATGCTGGTGGCGGCGGGCCTGCTCGGCGGGCCGCTGGCGACGGGCGAGAACCTTGACCTGCGGCCGTCGCGCCACCTGCCGGAGCCCCAGGTGGAAGAGGAGCCGGAGCCCGAGGAAGGGCCGGTGCTCGTCACCACGGAGTACCACGTGGATCCTGAGCGTGCGGTGGACTTCAGGGTGCTATGCGCGAGGTGGGTCGGCTGCGCCGGCGCGACGGCGCGCTACGCTGGGGGTTGTTCCGCGACCCGGCCTCTCCGGGCCGCTACGTAGAGAGCTTCGTCGTCGAGTCGTGGGCGGAGCACCTGCGGCAGCGCGAGCGGGCGACGGTGGCAGACCGGGAGATCGACGACCGGGCGCGAGCGTTCGTGAGCGACCCGGAGGGCATCGTCGTGTCGCACCTGGTGGCGGCGCGCCCGCCGGACGGCGCGGAGCCGGTGACCCTGGGCGTTTGAGGCGATGAGGCGAATAGGCGAGTAAACGAGTAAAGGGAGCCCGGGTCGGCACGAGCTCTGCTCAGATCCCCAGGCGAGAGCCATGCCTCGCATCCTCGTGGTCGAGGACGACCCAGCGATTCGCGACCTGTTAGCCGAGCTACTGGCGATGTTCGCCTACCGGACCGACACGGCCGAGAACGGCGCCGTCGGTCTGGAGCGGATGGCCCAGGCGGTGCCGGACGCGGTGCTCCTGGACATGATGATGCCGGTGATGGATGGGCCGGCTTTCATAGCGGCCTGCCAGCGCAATCCCGCGTGGGCGGCGGTGCCGATCATCCTGATGACGGCGGCCGTGGACTTCGCCATCTCGCGCGACCTGCCAGTCCAGGCCATCTTGAGGAAGCCGTTCGACGCGGACGACGTGTTGGGCGTCGTCCGCCGTCTGACGGACCGCGGCGCGCGCAACCCCGCCCCGAACCTGAGCTAAGCCTGAGCCTGAGTCCGAGCCTGACGCGGACACGCCGCCCGGGCGCGGCGGCTGTGCCGCAACCGTATCGCCGGGGACTCGTGCGGCGCCTTTATCCTTGCCCCAGGGTGGTGACTGACGATACCCGGCGCGGATTGCGGACGAAGGAGTGACCACATGGCGGAGTACCAGAGCCGCGACGACCTGTCGACCGACAAAGACGTCGTGGTGCGCCCGCGCCGCGAGCGCGTCGCCGGGAGCTCGGAGGGCCACCGGGTTGTCATGAGCGCCAGCCGCCAGCTGGCTGCTGAGCCGAACGTGAACGTCACAGTTCTCCGCGACCACCGGGCGGCGCGGGCGGACAAGCCGGACAAGACGGACAACTGGGACGCGGACCCGGTCCTGGTCAGCACCCTCAAGGACATGGCCGTCGTCAGCCTGGCCGATGGCACGAAGGTCGGGGCTGTCAAGGACGTCTTCTTCGATACCAGGCACCAGCGCATCGTCGCGTTCACCCTGGCGTCCGAGGACGGGGAGTTTCTGCTGGCCTTCGACGCCGTCCGCAACATCGGCCCCGACGCCCTGACGGTGGACACGGCCGGGTGCACCCAGGAGCTGCGCCGCCTGGCCGACCTGTCGGCCCTCAAGGCGGTGAACGTGGACGGCACACTGCTGGGCGAGGTCAAGGAGCTGGAAGTGGACCGGTCAGACGGCCGCTTGACGGCGCTGACGGTGCACCGCGGCGGCCTCCTTGGTCTTGGCGGGACGCAGCAGAGCGTGCCGGCGTCGGCCGTCCGCAGCATCGGCCCGGCAGTCGCGATGGTCGACGTGGCGCCCGCGAGCGGGTAGAGCAGACCGCGTCCTCGAGGGGCGGGCTAGTAGCCGCGGGCGGCCCACTCGTCCAGGTGGGGCCGCTCCGCGCCGAGGGTGGTGTCGCGGCCGTGCCCGGGGCAGACAGCCGTGTCGTCCGGCAGGGTGAACAGCCGCTCACGCAGGCTCTGCATGATGCGGGCGAAGCGCACGGGGTCCTTCTGGGTGTTGCCCGGGCCGCCCGGAAACAGCGTGTCGCCCGTGAACAGCCGGCGCCCGAGAAGCAGGCACGTCGACCCCGGCGTGTGCCCCGGCGTGTGGATGGCCGTGATCTCGTGCCCGCCAAAGCGGAACGTGTCCCCGTCCGCGATGGTGAAGTCCGTGCCCGGCAAGAGCGTGGCGTCGTCGGCGCCGATGCCCACGGGCGCGTGGAGCAGGTCGCGCACCTCGCGCACGTGCTCGTGGTGGTCCGGGTGGCCGTGGGTGATCAGGATGCCCAGGATTGTGAGGCCGCGCGCCGCCTCGGCGATCGCCTCCGGCTCGTAGCCGGCGTCCACGACGTACGCCTCGTTCGTGCCGACATCGCGCAGGACGTAGATGTTGTTCTCGAACGTGCCGACCTCGAGCTTCTTGACGCCGAGCCCGTCGTCCGTGTGGTCGTAGTACAGCAACATATAGCGCCGGTGACCTTAATGGCTTAAAGCTTAGCTGTCTTAGCCGTCGCGGACGGTGGCTGGGAAGACCGCCAGCGCTGAGGCTGTGCGGGGGGCGCTCGGCAGCGGCCCATCCAGGGCCACGTCGCCGTTCGACCCCTCGCCATGCTGGCCGTGCGTGGCGGGCTGCTCCTGGATCCGGGCGCCGACCGCGCTCAGCTTGTGCACCAGCTGCTCGTAGCCGCGCTTGACGTGCTCCACCCCCGTTATCACGCTGGCGCCCTCGGCAGCCAGGGCGGCGAGAACGAGCGTGGCGCCGGCGCGCAGGTCGGAGATGGCGACGTCGGTGCCGTGGAGCTGGCGCGGCCCGTGGAACGCCGCCGTGTGGGGGTCGAACACGTGGACGTTGGCGCCCATGCGCTGCAGGGCGGTGGCGTAGTCGAAGCGATCCTCGTACAGGGTCTCCTTGATGATGCTGACGCCGCTCGCCATGACGAGGGCGATGGCGAACGGCGCCTGGAGGTCGGTGGGGAAGCCGGGGTAGATGGCGGTGCCGATCTCGGTGTTCCGGAATGGTGGGCGGCCGGCCACGCGCACGCCGCGCGACTCCAGCTGGACCTCGATGCCGGTCGCGCGGCAGGCGGCCAGGAACGCCGTGAGGTGATCGGCGCGGGCGTGCTGGAGCAGCAGCTCGCCGCCGGTGGCCGCGGCGGCGATGGCGAAGGAGCCGGCCTCGATGCGGTCGGGGATGACCTCGACGCGGGCGCCATGGAGCGAGCCGAGCGGCACGCCGTCGACGACAATGGTGTGGACGTCCGCGACGTCGCGACGGACCCGGCCACCCATGGCGCACAGGAACTCGATCAGGTTGTCCACCTCCGGCTCGGCGGCGGCGTTGGTGATGACGGTGCGCCCCTGGGCGAGCACGGCCGCCATGACGACGTTCTCGGTGCCGGTGACGCTGGCTTCGGCCAACCGGATCTCGGCCCCGCGCAGCCCGCGGGGGGCGCGGGCGAAGTAGTAGCCGTTCTTGTAGTCGATGTGGGCGCCGAGGGCAGTGAGGGCGTCGACGTGGACCTGGACCGGTCGCCGGCCGATGCGGTCGCCGCCCGGGTTGGGGATGATGACCTTGCCTGACCGGGCCAGCAGCGGCCCCAGCAGGATGAACGACGACCGGAGCCGCTGGGCCGCTTCGAGCGGGATGAAGAGCCACTCCAGGCGCTCGGCGTGGATGCGCAGCTCGTGCTCGCCAGCCCAGCAAGCCTCGGCGCCGAGATCCTGGAGCACTTCGAGGATGTACTCGACGTCGGCGATCCGCGGCGCGTTGCTGATCGTGCACGGCTCGTCGCACAGGACGGCGGCCGCCATGAGCTTGAGGACGGCGTTCTTGGCCCCGGAGATGGGGACGGTGCCCCGCAAGGGCGAGCCGCCTTCGATGAGGAACGCGGGCTGTGGGGCAGACGAGGCCGCGGTGGGAGCGCCTTGGGCCATAAGGCGATTGTAGTGAGAGTGAGAGTGAGAGTGACAGTGAGCGGTGGCATGGCAGCCGAGCCGGTGGTTTATCCTGATGGCGAAGACGCGGGAACCGCCAGTCGCCCCCGCCGTATGGGAGGCCCCCTTTGGACGAAGCAGAACGTTCCACACGACCCGCGCCCCGCACGCCGGCGGCGATCGAGGCCGAGCTGCGGCGCCGCCTGCGCGCCGAGATCGCGGAGGCCCGTGAGGCCGCCGATGGCGAGCTGACCGATACCGCGCTGGCGGGTGCGATAGCGCACGCCATTGGCCAGGCGCTCGGCTGGCACGTGGAGGCGGACCATGCCCGCGGCCCATCGGTTGGCGGCCAGTGGCGCCCGGCGCCGGGCCCGCGCGGGCGCCCGCCCGGACCGCCGCAGTGGGACGATCGCGGCCCACCTCCTGGGCCGGCCGGCCCGCCCGGTCGCGGCGGCCCGCCAGCGTGGCAGCCGCGCGGCGGCCGCCCGTACGACCCTGGCTACGGCAACGGGCCGCCGCCGCGCGGCGACCAGCGCCCGTTCAACCCCGGGTACGGCAACGGTCCACCGCCACGCGGGGGCGGGCGCCCCTTCGACGGCGGCTATCGCGGCGGCCCCCCGCCTGGTCCGCGCGACGGCCGCCGCCCGCCCCCCTCCCGCGGCGGCGGCTTCGGCCCGCGCCGCGTCCCACGTCCACGCTAACGCCGCGCGAAATAGCTCCACATCGAGTCCCTCTCGCGCGGACCTGAGCGGGTGACGTCAGGGTTCAGCGTGACGTCGGCGCGGATCGCCGTGTCGGCCGTCTTCTGTCTGCACGGCCTCGTGAGTGGCATGTGGGCCTCGCGCATCCCGGCCGTCCAGGAGCACCTTCAGCTGGGGGTCGGGGCGCTCGGGTTGGCGCTGCTCGGCGCTGGGCTCGGCTCCGTGCTCGCCCTGCTCCCGACTGGTGCCCTGATCGCCCGCCACGGTAGTCGGACGGTCGCGGCGTGGGCCGCGCTCCCGGCCGGCGCGGCGTTCGCGCTGCTGGCCCTGGCTGTCAACGGCCCGACGCTCTTCGGGGCACTGCTCCTGTTTGGGGCCGGCCTCGGCGCGCTCGACGTCGCGATGAACGCCCAGGGCGCTGCCCTCGAGCAGCGGCGCGGCACGCCCATCATGTCGTCCCTGCACGGGCTGTGGAGCGTGGGCGGCATGAGCGGGGCGGCGGCCGGCGCGTTCCTGGCTGGCCTCGGCACGTCGGTGCAGGTCCACTTCCTGGCGGTCGCGCCGCTCCTGGTGCTCGCGCTGCTCCTGGCAACGCGCCAGTTCGTGGCGGGCGACGAAGCCCGGGGCGGTAACCGTAGCGGAGGATTCGCCTGGCCGCGTGGCAGGCTGCTGGCGCTCGCGGCCGTCGTTTTCTGCGCCGTGGGGACCGAGGGCGCCATGTTGGATTGGGGAGCCGTGTACCTGCGGCGTGTGCTCGACGCGCCGGAAGGGACCGCCGCATCTGCCGCGGCCTTCTTTTCAGCCGCGATGGCGGTTGGGCGCCTGGGCGGCGACCAGCTGACGGCGCGACTGCCGGCGCCAGCCGTAGCTCGATCGTGCGCCGCCGTGGCCGCGCTTGGCATCGGCGGCATCATCCTGGCTCCCATGCCGGCGGTCGTTCTTGGCAGTCTGGTGGCGGTGGGTCTCGGCCTCGCCCTCCTGGTGCCGCTCACCTTCGGCGCGGCCGGGCGGAGCACGGACATACCCGCCGGTACGGCGATCGCCGCGGTCGCGACCGTCGGCTACGCTGCCTTCCTGGTTGGCCCACCGACGATCGGGCTGGTGGCCGAGCACGTCACCCTGCGCGGCGCGTTCGTCCTGCTGCTGGCGCTGATGGCGATCATCGCGATTCTTGCGCCCGCTATCGCCGACCAGCGGGCGGACGCGCTTGCCGACCCTGTGCCGGCCGGCGCGCGCTAGGGATCAACGAACGATCAGGGAGGGGTCTCGAGGTCGACCGCCATGGCGACCAGGAACCGCGACACCATGTTGTAGAAGCCAATGGTGACGGTCAGCTCCACGATCTGGCGCGGGCTCAGCTGCTCGCGGACCGCCGCGAACGTCTCGTCGTCCACTTGGACCAGCCGGGTCATCGCGTCCGTGTACGCCAGCGCGGCGCGCTGCCGCGCGTCGAACAGCGGGCTCTCTTGCCAGGCGTCGAGCGCGTCGAGCTGCTCGGCAGGCACACCCTCGCGGAGCGCCAGCGGCCGGTGCGCCCGCCACTCGTACTCAGCCACGGTGAGCCGCGCGACGCGGCAGATGGCGAGCTCCCGCAGCGCGCCGTCCAAATTGGACTCGTAGCGCACGGCCGTCCCCAACCGGAGCCAGCCGGCGGCCACGTTCGGGTTGTGCAGCAGCAAGCGGTACAGGTTGAGCAGGCGGCCGCCGCGCTCCTGCTGGATCTGGTGGACGAGGGCGCTCACCTCCGGGCCGGCGCCCGCCAGGTCGGGGTACTCGATGCGTGCCATGTCGACGCCTCCGGTAACAGCCAACAGCTAAGCTCGACTTTCGCAGTTCAGGCAGCGTAGCAGAGGGTGTTCGTCAAGTGCTCGATGAGCACGCGCGGGACTTTGACAGTGTCGGTGGACTCGGTGGACAGCCGGAAAGTCTGGTCGGCCCAGAGCTCACGTCGGACCAAGGCCAAGGCATCGGCGAAGGTGAAGTGGTCCTTCCGCGACCAAGCGGGCAGTGGGACCGTGACGCGCGACCGGCTCAAGCGCTGATCGGCCAGCAGCGTGACCAGGGAGAACAGGCCCAACAAAGCTGGGGTGGTGCGAGCAATCGCCAGGTCAGACCACTGGCGTTGGGTCTCCAGGCCGAGGTGGCGGCGGGCCTCTTCGAAGGTGACCTCCAGTTGCCAGCGCTGGACGAACCAGGCCAGGATCTGGCTTGGGGCAACGTGCCGGTCGGTGCACAGCAGCGCCTGGGTGGTGAACTTCTGCTGCGGATCGCGGATCAGCACCCAGCGCAGGGGCACCGTTGGCTGGCCGGGGTGGTACCAGACGGCGGTGGCCGAGGCGACCGCCACCGCGCGCTCGCCCCTGCCGTACCACTGGGCAACGGTGAGTGCCGTCCAGACGGTGGCAGGGTCAGTGACCACGCTGGCGAGGTTCGGCAGGCGTTTGCCTTTGAGCCGCGGCCGCCCGATCTGGTGCGGGTCCCG
>JAABUZ0100001109.1_pt1 | contig 54480 bp, 49 predicted proteins | sample 5562091 | NCBI WGS metagenome assembly JAABUZ01 (sample SAMN12813069, study PRJNA571459) | rock metagenome | isolation source: Antarctica rocks | place: Antarctica: Victoria Land, Linnaeus Terrace sud | collected 2015-12-21 | reverse complement strand
TCGCACATCATGTCGGCTACGACGAGACCATCGCCTGGGGACACCGGGCCAACCAGAAAGTTCAGGAAGCAGCTTGACAAGATGCAGCCGTGGGATGTCTAGCTGGCCGCCCTGCCGGCGCCGAAGGTGCTTCGGCTGGGCGGAACATGAGTGTGTCCCGCCGAAGGCGGGACCTCGTCTTTGACTTTGGGGGGGGTTCTCGGGGGGGCGGAGCCCCCCGAGTGTGGGGGGTCACGGGGGACGAAGCCCCCGTGTGTCAGGAGGCCATCGAGCCCCGGGGATCGTTGAAGCCGCCGCTGGGGGTCTCGGCCTGTCCCTGGGCGTCGGACACATGCTGGTCCGAAAGGATGCGCCAGGCACCGCTGGTATAGCGGATCACCGTCTGGTCGTATCCCTGGCGGGCATCGGGGACGAAGGTCTCCAGGCCACCACCTGACGCGATGGTGGCGAAGCCGCCGTGGAGCTGGCGGTACAAGCTGACCGCCCCGGTCCCCTCGACCACGTCCAGCTCGTCGGCGTACTGAGTGTTGGCGGCGGGGCTGATGAAGACGGCCTTGGCATCGCCATCGCGGTTCACATCGCTCTCGTAGAGGCGGCTCTCGGACTGGTTGGTGACCGGTGCCCGGCGCAGGCTCAGTACCCAGTTGTTGCCCCCGCGGTGGTACACCAGGTCCCGCTCCTCACTGGGCGGGGTGGGCTGGCCGGCCTGGTAGGTGTGCTGCTGCTGCTCGACGATCGCCGCAATGGTGCCGCTGGGGGCGGTGATGGTCAGGCAGGTCCCATTGAAGCCCGCATCCACCAGGGCATGACAGTTGGGGTTGTAGGCCACCACGGTGGGGGAGGCGGGAGGAGCGAAGGTGTTGCCGGCCCCGGTGACCACCAATCCCACCACGTTGTGAGGGGCGGTGGTGCCGGGGGCGGTGCTGGCCGTGGTCGTGCTGGAGGCGGCGGTGGTGGGGGGGCCCGACGTCGATGTGGTCGAACCGGCCGACGACGACGCCCCCGCGTGGGGAGCCGAGGACGAGCAGGCGGTCAGGCCCAGCGGATCGAGGATCAACCCGCCGAGCAACGTAGCGGCGATCCTGCGCACCCTGGCGAGTCTACCGGCCGGCCCAGCTCTCCTGGAGGTAGATTGTGGCCTGTGCCCGACAGCTATTGGCTCACCACCCTGGGCTGTCCCAAAAATCAGGTCGACTCGGACAAGCTGGTTGGCCACTTACAGGCTGAGGGCCTGGCTGCCGCCGCATCGCCTGAGCAGGCGGACCTGGTGGTGGTCAACACCTGCGCGTTCATCGAGGCGGCCAGGGAGGAGTCCATCGACACCGTGCTGGCCCTGGCCGACGCCCGCCGCCCTGGGGCCCGTCTGGTGGTGACCGGCTGCATGGCGCAGCGCTACGGAGACGAGCTGGCCCAGGCCCTTCCGGAGGTCGACCTGGTGGCCGGCTTCGGCGTGCCGGTGGCCCTGTTGCCCAAGCCGGCCGCTGGGGGGGCCCCGTCGGCCAAGCCGCCTGTCTCGGGCTCGCGTTTCGACCTGCTGGAGCTGCCCCGCCCGCCAGCCAGCGCTCCTTGGGCCTACGTCAAGGTGGCCGAGGGCTGTGATCGCCGATGCGGCTTTTGCGCCATCCCGAGCTTCCGGGGCCCGCAGCGCTCCCGGGAGCCGGCCTCCGTGCTGGGGGAGGTGGACGCCCTCGGAGTTCGGGAGGTGGTGCTGGTGGCCCAGGACCTTGCTTCTTACGGGCGGGACCTGGGTCGGCCCCGGGCGATCATCGACCTGATCGCGGCAGTGGCCCACAGGGTGGACCGGGTACGTCTGCTCTACCTGTACCCCTCGAGCCTGGACGACGCGCTGGTGGGCGCAGTGCTGGCTACAGGAGTGCCCTATTTCGACCTGTCCCTACAGCATGTGAGCCGACCCTTGCTGGCCCGTATGCGGCGGTGGGGAGACGGGGCCCGCTTCCTGGCTCGGATCAGGGCCATCCGGGCCCGGGAGCCCGCGGCCGCCCTGCGCTCGTCGTTCATCGTCGGCTATCCGGGGGAGACCGAGGAGGACCACGACCAGCTGCTGGGGTTCCTGGAGGATGCCCAGCTGGACTGGGCCGGCTTCTTCGCCTACTCGGCCGAGGAGGGGACCTGGGCGGCCGGCCTGGACGGCGGGGTGGCGCCCGGACTGGTGGCCGAGCGGCTGGACGAATGCTCCGAGCTTCAGGACCGCATCACCGCTGGCCGGCGGGCGGAGCTGGTGGGCAGTCGGGTCGAGGTGCTGGTGGATGCGCCGGGGGTGGGTCGCAGCCATCGGGAGGCGCCCGAGATCGACGGTGTGGTCAAGCTGGCTGGGGACCCGACGCTGGGGGAGGTGAGGGTGGGGGAGCTGGCTCAGGTGCTGGTAACCGGCTCTGTGGGACCTGATCTGGAAGCCGAGCCCCTTCTCGGATGGGGTGCCGGGTCGGCCCGGACGGCGAGCTGAGCGATGCCAAGGGCCACTTGGATGCCAGGGGTCAGTTGCATGCCTGGGGTCAGTTGCATGCCTGGAGCCAACTGATGGCCGGCGAGTCTTCGATCCCGGTGCCCGACGGGCCTGAACCGGTCGAGCCGGTGGTGCTCAGCGGGACCTTTGGCCCCGGCGCCCTCCTCACCCCGGCCAACGGCGTCACCGTGGCTCGCCTGCTGGTCACCCCCTTGCTGTTGGCCCTGATCTTGAAGCGCGGGCCATCGTGGGAAGTATGGGCGGTGTGGACTGTGCTGGCCGGTACTGACGGAGTCGATGGCTGGGTGGCCCGGCGCCAGGGTGCCACTCGCTCGGGCGCCTTTTTGGATCCGCTGGCCGACAAGGTGCTGGTGCTGGGGGCGCTGGCCGCGCTGGTGGCGCGAGGCGATCTGTGGTGGGTGCCGGCCACCCTGATTGCCGTCCGGGAGGTGGGCATGAGCTTCTATCGCTCCTACGCCGGGCGCCGGGGCATCTCGGTGCCGGCCACCGGGCTGGCCAAGCTCAAGACCTGGGCTCAGGACGTGGCCATCGCCCTGGCCCTGATCCCATGGGCCGCCCACCACCGGTGGCTTGCTGGAGACGTGTTGTGGCTGGCCGTCGCCCTGACCATGTGGACGGGAGGGCAGTACGTGCTGGCCGCCAGGCGCCCGGCACCCTTCCCGCCGTGAGGGTCGAGCCGTGAGGGTCGAGCTGTGAGGGTCGAGGTGGTGGCGGTCGGGACCGAGCTGCTGCTCGGCCAGGTGGTGGACACCAACTCGGCCTGGCTGGGGCAGCGTCTGGCTCTGGCCGGGATGGACGCCCATTTCCGCACCACCGTGGGAGACAACCCGGATCGCATCGTGCAGGGCATCCGCACTGCGCTGTCGCGCAGTGACGCGGTGATCGCCTGCGGGGGCCTCGGTCCGACGCCTGACGACATCACCCGGGAGGCGCTGGCCGAGGTCATGGGTGTCTCACTGGTGCGCGACGAGGCAGTGCTGGGGCAGATCGAGGCCCTCTTCGAGTCGAGGGGCCGTCCCATGGCCGCCAGCAACGCCCGCCAGGCCGACGTCCCGGTCGGGGCCAGCATCATCGCCCCGGTGGGGGGAACTGCCCCCGGCCTGATCTGCCCAGTAGGCGACCAGGTGGTCTATGCCCTGCCCGGCGTCCCCCAGGAGATGGCCGAGATGGCCGAGCGGGCGGTTATCCCGGACCTCGAGGGTCGCTCGGGCCGGGCGGCGGTCATCCTCAGCCGGACCCTGCGGACCTGGGGGCTGGCCGAGTCGGCCCTGGCCGAGGCAGTGGCGGCCCGGCTGGATGCCCTGGACGCAGCGGGGGGCAACCCGACGATTGCCTTCCTGGCCCGGGGGATCGAGGGAATCGAGGTCCGGGTAACGGCCAAGGCAGCCAACGCCGAGGCGGCGGGCGACCTGCTGGACGCCGAGGAGGGCGAACTGCGGGCTGTGCTGGGACCGGTGGTGTTCGGCGTCGACGGCTACACCATGGAGGACACAGTGGGAGGCCTGTTGGTGGAGCGCGGCCTGACGCTGGGCCTGGCCGAGTCACTGACCGGGGGCCTGGTGGCCTCGCGCCTGGTCAGCGTGGCCGGGGCCGGCGACTGGCTGCGAGGGTCGGTGGTGGCTTACGACTCGGCGGTCAAGCGCCGACTGCTGGGCGTGGGTGAGGGGCCGGTGGTGAGCGAGGAGGCGGCGCTGGCCATGGCTGAGGGGGCTCGGCGGGTGCTGGGGGCCGACGTGGGCCTGGGAGTGACTGGCGTGGCCGGCCCCACCCGCCAGGACGGGGTGGCGGTGGGAACGGTGTGGGCTGCCCTGGCCGGACCGGGGGGGGACAGTCAGACCAGGCTCATGCACCTGCCGGGTGACAGGGACCGAGTTCGCCAGATCGCCACCATCTCCGTGCTCGATATGTTGCGACTTCGGCTCATGGAGGCTCCGGCTGGCTCGGGGGCGGGTCGTGAAGGGATTCAAGGCGTTCATCCTGCGGGGCAACGTGGTCGGCCTGAGCTCCGTTCCCCTGGCGGCTGGGCGCTGCGCATTCTGTACGGTGGAGCAGCCCTAGGGCGACGGGTCGTGCGGTTGTTCGTGGCCGCGTGGCCCCCGCCGGAGGTGGTCGAGGTCTTGACCGAGCTACCTCGCCCGGGGATCGAGGGGGTGCGTTGGACCACGCCCGAGCAGTGGCACGTCACGTTGTGCTTCCTCGGCGAGGTCGGTGACGTGGACGGCGCACTGGCTGCGCTCGACCGGGTCGACCTGGCTTCGATCGCGGGGACGGTGGCCGAGATGGGACCGACGACGGCTTGCTTTGGTGGTCATGTCCTTCACGTGCCGGTGGGTGGGCTGGACGGGTTGGCGGGAGCGGTGGCGGGAGCGGTGGCGGGTACCGCCGAGGTGGGAGCCCCGCCCGGGACGCCGTTCAGTGGGCACCTGACTCTGGCCCGGGCTCGTGGGCGACGGCACCGGGCCGATCTTCGTCTCTTGGCGGGGGCGGCGGTGTCTGCCCGATGGCCGGTCACCGAGATCGCCCTGGTGGCCAGCACCCTGGGCGGCACTGGCTCCCGCTACCAGGTCCTGGCGTCCCGGCCGGTGCCAACCGGTGCCTGAGCGGAGTAATCCGAGTCCCCAGACCTCTGAGACTTGACCGGTGGTTTGTCTGGGCGAGGTCGGTTCGCCGGGACCGGGTGGAGGGTGCGTCCCCTCGACCGGGTGGTGCGAGAATGGAGCGTTCATGCGCCTCATTGCCTTTGCCGAAGGAACGACCCCGATGATGGCTGTGGAGGCCACGCCTGGGCGATTGGCGCCAGTGGCGGCGCTGGACGACTTCTACGCCGATATCGAGTTGGGCCTGGAGACGGCCAGGGCTTTGATCGCTCGGGCCGGACCGACCCTGCGGCTGGCGGAGGTCCGCCAGGTGCCTCCGGTGCCGGCCACCGCTCGAGTGCTGTGCACCGGCCTCAACTATCGGCGCCACGCGGCCGAGGTCGGTGGCAAGCTGCCCACTCAGCCGAACCTGTTCGCCCGCTGGGCCTCGACCCTGGTGGCGGACGGCGAAGCGGTCCCGGTACCAATCGGGGAAGGCCGTCTCGACTGGGAGGTCGAGCTGGCTGTGGTGATCGGCGCGGCGTTGTCTGGCGCCTCGACCGAGGAGGCCCAAGCGGCACTGTTGGGCTACACCTGCTTCAACGACATGTCGGCCCGGGGGTACCAGATGGCCACCACCCAGTGGGCGCTGGGCAAGAATGCCGACCGCTCGGGGCCAATCGGCCCGGCCGTGGTGACCCCTGACGAGCTGGCCGGATGCCCGAGCCTGTCCATCGGCTCGCGCGTCAACGGTAAGGTGATGCAGGCCGCCTCCACTGCGGATCTGATCTTCTCCCCCGCCCAGATCGCCTCCTATGCCTCAGGGTGCATGACCCTGCGCCCCGGTGACGTCATTTCGACCGGCACGCCAGAAGGCGTCGGCTTCTCCCGGACGCCTCCGGTCTACCTCCACCCGGGCGACACCGTGGAGGTCGAGATCGAGGGCATCGGCGTGCTCCGCAATCCCATAGTGGATGCGGGAGGACCCCCGCTTGGGTGACCGAGGGCCGAGGGCGCCTCGGGGAGCATATTCGCCAAGGCGTCATTGCCAAACAGGTGTTCGTCAACTACTCTGGTGGAGTTCCAACCGTGTGACCGTCACACCCCCTTCGTAGGGTAGGCGGCGATACAGCAACCACGACGAGAGGGGACCCTGGTGGAGCGGGACAAGGCACTGGACATGGCGCTTGGCCAGATCGAGAAGCAGTTCGGCAAGGGCTCGATCATGAAGATGGGCGAGGGTGCCCACATGAACATCGAGTCCATCCCGACCGGGGCCATGGCCCTGGACTTGGCCCTCGGAGTGGGCGGCCTGCCCCGGGGTCGGGTGGTGGAGATATACGGTCCCGAGTCCTCCGGCAAGTCCACCCTGGCCATGCACGTGGTGGCCGAGGCCCAGCGCAACGGGGGAATCTGCGCCTACATCGACGCCGAGCACGCCATGGACCCGGTCTACGCCAGGGCCATCGGGGTCGACGTGGACGAGCTGCTCATCTCCCAGCCCGATACCGGCGAGCAGGCCCTGGAGATCGCCGACATGCTCATTCGTTCGGGCGCCCTTGACATACTGGTCATCGACTCGGTGGCTGCCCTCACCCCCCGAGCCGAGATCGAGGGCGAGATGGGTGACAGCCACGTCGGGCTCCAGGCCCGCCTCATGTCCCAGGCCCTGCGCAAGCTCACGGCCACCCTCAACAAGTCCGACACCATCGCCATCTTCATCAACCAGCTACGGGAGAAGATAGGAGTGATCTACGGGTGCCTCTCCTACGGCACTCGGGTCACTCTGGCCGACGGTACCCAGGAGAAGATCGGCAAGATCGTCAACCAGCGCCTGCCCGTGGAGGTGCTGTCCTACGACCCGGAGCTCGGCGAGGTTGTGCCCAGGCGGGTGGTCAACTGGTTCGACAATGGCAGGGCCGAGCAATTCTTGCAGATCACCGTGGCTCGGCCCATGGGCAACGGGAAGGCTCAGCTGGCCTGCACACCCAACCACCAGATAAGCACTCCCTCGGGGTGGCGGGAGGCAGGGGAGCTGGCCGTCGGCGATCGGGTCTTGGAGGCAGTGCCTCACCGGCTGTCCCCGTTCCAATGGGAGGCGGTCTTGGGTGGCCTGATGGGCAATGGGGCGGTGTCACCGAGTCGTAGCGGCCACGGTGCTCGGTACCGCTTTGGCCACGGGGCCAAGCAGGTCGGGTACTGCGACTGGAAAGCGTCGCTGTTCGCCAACATCGGTACCAGCCGTTCGGTGACGCCGGCTGGGGCGGTCTACCACGATCTCCCTCCGCTGCCGGAGCTGGCTGACCTTCGACGGGCCGTCTACGTGGGTGGAAAGAAGGTCCTGAGCGATGAGTATCTCAAGCTGCTGACCCCCCTCTCCTTGGCCATCTGGTACATGGACGACGGGAGCTTCGCCCTGAGGACAGAGGGGTATCAGTCACGGACACAGGGTGGCAGTGGTCGTTCGGAGATCTGTGTGGAGGCAATGGAGCCAGCCACCAGGGAACGACTGGTGGCGTACCTGGTGGATACTTGGGGCATCACACCGAAATTGCGGGCGCGGGGGGCCCGGCAGGTGGCCGTGCTCACATTCGCCAAAGGCGAGACGGCCAGGCTGCATGCTCTCATCGCCCCGTTCATCCATCCCAGTATGGAGTACAAGCTCTTGGCGAGGTATCGAGGTCTTTTCGGGGTGGAGCCAGTCTTCACCCCCATGCGCTATGAGCTCATGGCCCTGCCCATCACCGACATCCACGTCAAGCCGGTGACGCGCAGTATGCATCGCTTCGACATCGAGGTGGAAGGCAGCCACAACTACCTGGCCGACGGGGTGGTGGTGCACAACTCACCAGAGGTGACCCCCGGGGGACGGGCGCTCAAGTTCTACTCGTCGGTCCGACTCGACATCCGCCGGGTGGAGTCGATCAAGGACGGGGTGGAGATCATCGGCAACCGCACCCGGGTCAAGGTGGCCAAGAACAAGTGCCTGGCCGCCGGGACGCGGGTGTTCGATCCGGTGAGCGGGTTGTCCCATCGCATCGAGGACATCGTCGAAGGTGGTGAGGCGACGTCGGTCATGGCCGCCGACAAGCTGGGCAATCTTCATGCCCGGCGCATAGTGAACCGAATGGATCAGGGTCACCAGGAGGTGGTGGGCCTTACGCTACGGGACAAGACGGTCCTGTGGGCAACCCCCACCCATCCCATCCTGACCGACCGAGGCTGGCGCAAGGTGGGCGAGCTGGCGGTCGGTGACCGGGTGGCCAGGCCCCGACGGGCGGGCGGCTTCGGGAACGATGAGCCCGTTTCCCCTGCCCACGCCCGGATGCTCGGGTACCTGATCGGGGACGGCTACGTGGGCGGCAAGACGCCGATCCAGTTCACCAATGTGGAGGAGCCTCTTCAGCAAGATGCTTCCACCATTGCCGCCAGCCTGGGCTGTGACGTTCATCCCAAGGGGATTTCGACCTGCTACTCCCATCGACCGGGGGAGCGCAACGAGCTCCTCGAGTTGGCTCGCTGGGCTGGTATCTGGGGATGTCTGGCCCCCACCAAGCGAATCCCCGCACCCTTCTTCGCGCCCGAGGTCTCCGCTGAGGTACTGGCCAACTTGCTGTTCGGCATCTGGGAGACCGATGGCTGGGTGAGCCGGGAGCAAACCGGTGGGCTCCGGGTCGGCTATTGCACGACATCCGAGCAGCTGGCTCACCAGCTGCACTGGCTGCTCCTGCGATGGGGCGTCGGCAGCTCGATGAGATCATGGGATCCCAGGGCCAGCCGCCCCAGCATCATTGGTGGTCGGCGCATCCAGGGAAAGCTGCCCTGCTGGGAGGTCCGGGTCAGTGGTATCGACAACGTGGCCCGTTTCGCCGAGGCGCTGCCCACGTGGGGCCCTCGCGGCCAGGTCCTGATCTCAGCCCTGGCCGACCCGGCGCTGCGTCGTCACCGGGGGTCGCAGCGAGGCTATCTTGCGGCCGCTCAGACCGAGCCGGTGCTGGCCCACCTACGGGGATTGGGTGTGACAGCTGAGGTGGCGGCCCGGCTCATCGATGATGGAGCCGGTGATCCCCGGGGTGGGCTCAAGCAGGTGCTGGGGGTCAGTCGGCTGCGGCGGGACAGGGTGACGCGCCTGGCGGATGCCCTGGAGAGCCAGTTCCTGGAGGAGGTGCTCAACGAGGATGTCTGGTATGACCGGATCGTCGCCATCCAGCCCCAGCAATGGCGGCCGACCTATGACATCGAGGTGGAAGATCTGCATACTTTCGTTGCCGAGGACGTGGTGGTCTCGAATTGCGCCAGCCCATTCAAAACCTGTGAGTTTGACATCATGTACGGCAAGGGCATCAGCCGGGAGGGGTCGTTGCTCGACGTGGGGACCGATCTGGGCATCATCAAGAAGTCCGGCGCCTGGTACACCTACGAGGGCGAGCAGCTGGGACAGGGCAGGGAGAACGCCAAGCAGTTCCTCCGGGAGCACACCGAGGTGATGATCGAGGTCAACGAGCGCATCCGCCAACAGGTCGGCCTGGGCTCCGGGGCAACCGCCGACGTCCCTCTGGGTAAGGGCAAGGACGATGACCTACCCATCACCCTGCCCGACTGACCGGCGCAGCGGGTTCGAGGTATGCCAGGACCGTGCGACCACCTGGTTTGTGGGCAGGCATTACCCAGTGGTACTCGTGAGCGGCCACCGCCCCAGGTGCGGGCTGGTCTCGGTCAGTGCAGGTGCGGCCAGGGATCGTTGGCATCCCAGCGACAGCGGTCGGGGCCCCCGGCCATCGACTCCATCTCGGCCAGCAGATCCTCGACGTAGGCGGTCACCCGCTGGACGTCACCCTGGGGCCAGGTGCCGGTGCTGTAAATCCACACGTCCGGCATGGCGTCGGAGGGGTTTGGCGAACCGAAGCCGTCGGCCGCCCCGCATTGCCGCCAGGAGTAGTCTTCTCCCCGCCGCTCGACGTACACGGCGTCACCGGCCTGCGGGTGCGCAGCCAGGAGAGCGTCAACCAGTTCGGTCCGAGTCACGAATCCCGAGTCATGAAATCACTCCTCTAGAGCGCCTCTCGAAGGACGCTCACCCTGGTGGCGAGACTACCAGCGGGCGCCATTGGCAGAGCCCGATAAATGACTTGGTGGCAGGCCGACGGGCTGGAAGAGTATGGCCGATGAGTTCTCGGACCCGGGTGGGTCCCAATACCGACGTGATACCCACAGCAGTACCGACGAAAGGAGCCTGGCAATGATGCCAGCACCCTCTATAGCGGCTCCCTCTAAGACGGGCTCGGCTCGCCGGGGCCAGCACCCGGGCCTGGCGCTGGCGGTGATCGCCGGCGCTCAGCTCATGGTGGTGCTCGACGCCACCATCGTGAACATCGCCCTGCCCCACATCCAAAGCGCCCTCAAGTTCTCCACCACCGGCCTGTCGTGGGTGCTCAACGCTTACACCCTGACCTTCGGGGGCCTGCTACTCCTGGGCGCCCGGGCCGGTGACATCCTGGGGCGGCGGCGGGTCTTCGTCTTTGGGATCGCCCTGTTCGCCGTTGCCTCCCTGGCCGGCGGCTTCGCCCTCTCGTCGGGCTGGCTCTTGGCCACCCGGGCGCTGCAGGGTGTCGGTGGCGCCATCGCCTCGCCCACCGCCCTGGCCCTGATCGCCACCAACTTCCCCGAGGGCCCGGAACGCAACAAGGCCTTCGGGATCTTCGCGGCGGTGTCGGGCTCAGGAGCGGCCATCGGGCTGTTGGCCGGGGGCATGCTCACCTCGTGGCTGTCGTGGCGCTGGGTCCTGTTCGTCAACGTGCCCATTGGCGTGCTCATCGCAGTGGCCGCCCCGCTGTTCATCAACGAGTCGGAGCGTCGGCCGGGCCAGTTCGACCTGAGCGGTGCAATCACCTCCACCGCTGGCATGACCGGACTGGTCTATGGCTTCATCCGGGCGGCTCAGGATGGGTGGCACGATCCCCTCACCATCGCCGCGTTCGTGGCGTCCCTCGCCCTGCTGGGAGCCTTCCTGGTCATCGAGACCTCGACCAAGGCGCCCATCACCCCCCTGGCCATGTTCAAGAATCGCAACCGAGCCAGCACCTACGTGGTGATGCTCTCCCTGGCCGCTGCCTTGTTCAGCATGTTCTTCTTCCTCACTCTCTTCGTCCAGGAGATTCTCCACTACAGCCCCCTGCGCGCTGGCTTCGCCTTCCTGCCGGTGAGCGCGGTGATCGTGGTGGTGGCCTCGGTGACGGCCAAGCAGTTAGGCAAGAGGGGCCCCAAGCCCTTCATGGTGCTGGGTGCGATACTTGCCCTGGCCGGACTGGCCTGGCTGTCGCGGATCTCGGCCAGCAGCGGCTATGTAGACGGCCTGCTCGGTCCCATCATGGTGTTTGCCGCCGGGATGGGCTGCCTGTTCGTGCCCCTTACCCTCACCGCGGTGTCCGGCGTGGAGGAGCGTGAGTCAGGCGCCGCTTCCGGGCTCTTGAACGTGATGCAGCAGGTGGGCGGCTCGCTGGGTCTTTCGATACTGGTCACAGTGTTCGGCACGGCCAGCAAGAACGCGGTCACCCATCAGATAGGCCAGGTGATGGCCCACGGCAGCCCGGCGGCCCGCCATCACCTGGCCACCACCCACCAACTGCCTGCTCACTACCAGAGCCTGGCCCTGGCCCACGGCATCTCCACCGCCCTGGGGGTCTCGGTGGCCTTCGCGGTGATTGCCCTGGTGGTCAGCGTGTTCGCCTTCAACTTCAAGGCGGGCGACGTCGACACCTCCGCCCTGCCGGTGCCGGCTGCCTGAGCGCCGCGCTGCTCCGCCGGGGCAACGGGCACACCGCCGGTATCCTGGCCCGGTGCCCCGAAAATTCGTGGTTCGTACCTTTGGCTGCCAGATGAACGAGCACGACTCGGAGCGCCTGGCCGGTCTGCTGGTGGCCGATGGGATGGAGGCCACCGAGGACCTCGAGCAGGCTGACGTGGTGGTGCTCAATACCTGTTGCATCCGGGAGAACGCCGACAACAAGCTGTACGGCCACCTGGGACACCTCAAGGCCCTCCAAGGTCGCCGACCCGGGCTTCAGATTGCGGTGGGCGGCTGCCTAGCGCAAAAGGACAAGGAGCTGATCCAAGCCCGAGCCGGCCACGTGGACGCGGTGTTCGGCACCCACAACCTGGACCATGTGGTCCAGCTGTTGCACCGGGCTCAGCAGGAGGGCCCGGTCATGGAGATCCTCGACCAGGCACCGCTGGACGAGGGAGCCTTCACCTCTGCTCTGCCGGTGCGGCGCAATTTGGCCCACGCCGCCTGGGTCACCATCCAGGTGGGCTGCGACAACAATTGCGCCTTTTGCATCGTCCCCGCAGTTCGGGGGGCCGAGGCCAGCCGGCCCTTTGGTCAGGTGGTGGCCGAGGTGGAGGCGCTGGCGGCGGCCGGCACGGCCGAGGTCACCCTGCTGGGTCAGAACGTCAACTCCTACGGCCGGGACCTGACCACCCCCCTGCGGGCCAGCGTCCTGGCCGGGTCGCCGCCTATCGCCCTGCCCGGGCCGTCCGCTGTCTCGCCGGCTGCCGGCCCGCCCGGGCCGCCCGGCGCTGTCGCACCCGGAGGGGCGCCCGATGCCGCCTACCGGGTGGGACCCGCCTGGGCAGCCGAGGCCAGGCCACGGGCGCGGGCCCTGTTCGCCGATCTGTTGCGGGCGGTGGGATCGGTGCCGGGCATCAGCCGGGTCCGCTTCACCAGTCCTCACCCCAAGGACCTGCGCCCCGACGTCATGGCGGCCATGGCCGAGACGTCGGCAGTGTGCGAGCACCTTCACCTACCCCTCCAGGCCGGCAGCGACCGGACCCTGGCCGCCATGCGACGGGGCTATACCGCCCAGCGCTACCTCGACAAGCTGGCCGCGGCCCGGGCTGCCATCGGCGACCTGGCCGTCACCACCGACATCATCGTCGGCTTCCCGGGCGAGAGCGAGGCCGACTTCCAGGCCACCTTGGAGGTGGTGGCGGAGGCCCAGTATGACGGCGCCTACACCTTCGTGTTCTCTCCTCGGCCGGGCACCCGAGCAGCCGAGATGGGTGATCAGTTCGTGGCCGACGGCGTGGTGAGGGAGCGCTTTGCACGCCTGGAGGTAGTGGTCAACCGGTCCGCCCTGGCCAAGCACCGGGCTCGGGTGGGCCGGGTCGAGGAGATCATGATCGAGGGCCCCAGCAAGCGCGATCCGAGCCGCCTGACCGGGCGCACCCGCCAGCACAAGCTGGTTCACTTCCCGCGTCCGGAGCGGGACTTCACCGCCGGCACCCTGGCCCAGGTGCGCATCACCGAGGCGGCTGCCCACCACCTGGTGGGTGAGCTGGTGGAGTTGCTCGACGGGCCCCGGCCGGACAGGCGCCGTACGCGTATACCGGTGACGGCAGGATAGATACCGGTGACGACAGGGTGGTCGAGCAGGCACCCCCCCGGCGGCCCCACTACTCCAAAAAGGAGTCAGGCGGGCCGGACCACCACGCCCACTCCCAGGGCGGCGCCGGCGGCTGCGTAGTCCTCCCAGGTGTCCACGTCGATCGGCAGCGGGCGGTCGATGGGGACTCGGCGGACGCGATCGGGCTCGACCTGGATCACCTTCCAGACCGCTTTGTCACCGTGGAGCCCTCGCAAGGTGGAGAAGGCCTCAGCCGAGAACACGAACGGGTGACCCAGCTGGCCCCGGTAGCTGGTGACCGATATCCATGACCGGTGCTGCTCCCAGTCCATCCGGACCGCGTCGATAACTTGGGCGTTCACGCCCGGCATGTCGCCCAGTAGCAGCATCACCGCGGCGCAGCTGCCACTGCGTTGCCGGCGCCGCTGGAGCGGCCCGGCTGGCTCGGGCCTGAGCGGCCCGGCTGGCTCGGGCCTGAGCGGCCCGGCTGGCTCGGGCCTCGCGGCCACGGCCTCGGGCCTCGCGGTCACGGCCTCGGACTCCGTGGTCACGGCCTCGAGGCCGGCCAGCAGCGACGACGCGCACCCGCTGGCATAGGCGTCGTTGGACACGAGCTCCGCTCTGGGCGCCGAGCTGTCCCTGGAGGCCAGGCCGGCCTTGGCCTCCTCGGCCGCTCCTCCGACCACCACCACCACCCGGTCCAGTGAGGATGCCTCCACGTCGCGCACCGTCCAGCCCAGGAGGGTGGTGTCGCCAAAGGGCAGCGTCTGCTTGGGCCGGCCCAGCCGGGTCGACCGGCCGGCGCCCAGCACCACCCCACAGACGACGGCCAATCCGTTCGACTCGGCGATCAGGACTGGCGGCCGGCGGTCACCGAGGCGACCACCAGACCGATGCCCGCCAGTGACAGGAGCACTCTCTTGAACCGCCCTCTCACCAGCGGATGGAGGACAAACAACCCGGCGATGGCGGCCGGTAGCGCCCGCTTGGTGATGCTGGGACCAGCCATGGCCATGAGGTTCACCGGCTCAGGCTCGGCTGACTGCACCCGGCGGGGACCGGCTCCCGGGTTGGTCTCTCGGACCGGCTGTTCGGGGGGCACCGCGCTGGGTCCCACGGGTGGCACATCGGCGACCGTGCTGGCCGCTCCGTCGTTGGCCGCCGCATGAGCGGCATCGACGTCGGTGGCCGAGGTGGCGGCCGGGGCCATGGTTGCATTCGCCTGGGCGGTATCGGCGTCGGTGGCCGAGCTGGTAGGTGCCGGAACGGCGACGGGACCTGCAGTTGCCGTAGTGGTATCCGCCGGGGCGTCCCCGCCCCCGTCCGCCTCGGCCACCGGAGCCGGGCCGACCAGGTCAGCTTCGAGGCAGTTCACGAACTGCTTCAACATGGCCGAGGAGACGTCGTCCATCACCCCCCGGCCGAATTGGGCCACCCGGCCGGTGATGGAGAGATCGGTCTGGATGACCACCTCGGTCTTCCCCCCACCGGTGTCCCGGAGGGTGGCAGTGATGGTGGCCGAGGCATTGCCCTGGCCTCTCGTCTCTCGTCCGTCGGCTTGGAGGACCATCCGGTGAGCGGCCTGATCGACATCGGTGAAACGGACCACCCCCTTGTACTGGGCGCTTATGGCCCCCAGCTTCACCTTCACGATTCCCCGGTAGCTGTCGTCCTCCACCTCCTGCAGCTGGGCGCCCGGCATGCACGGGGCGATCCTCTCCACGTCCCGGAGCACGTCCCAGGTGTCCTGCACCGGCAGGCTTACGGTAAATCGGTCTTCGATGCGCATTGAGCTCTCCTTGCCCGGGTTAAGGGATAGGTCTACCGGGTGGCGGCGATTGCCGTCCGGCGGTGAATGGGGCCATTCCGTTCGCTCAGGTTGCCCCCCCGAGCGTGACGTCTGTAGGCCAGGATCTCGGCCACGATGGCCCAGGCGATCTCCTCGGGGCCCTCGGCACCGATGTCCAGGCCGGCCGGCCCGTACAAGCGGTCACCGTCGTCAGGCTTCACCGCTTCCCCGTCTCGGTCCAGTTCCTCGAGGATCCGCTCCAATCGGGCCTTGGGCCCGAGCATGCCCAGGTAGGCAGCGGGGCTGGCCAGGAACGAGCGCAGGTAGTCCTTGTCGCGCAGGAAGTTGTGGCTCATCACCACCACGTGGCTGCGCTGGTCGGCGCCCGTCGCCTCGGCCGCCTGGCCGGGAGTAGCCGTCACCAGGCGCTGAGCTCCGGGAAACCGCTCCGGAGTGAGAAAGGCCGAGCGGTCGTCGACCACGTCCACCCGCCAACCCAGCCGGGCACCGAAGTCCACCAGCGGGATTACGTCGTGGCCGGCCCCACACACGATCAGATGTACGGGAGGTTCGAGGACCTCGACGAAGGTGCGGACCCCGGGGTCAAGCGTGACCGTCCCGCTGCGGCCCCTGGCCAGGGCATCCAGCGCCGAGTCCACCGCGCTGCGGTCGAGGCCGGCGTCGCCCAGCCATCCCTCGGAGGCACCGTCGGGCCGTACGATCATGCGCGCTCCCAGGTGGGCTCCCTCCACCACCGTCACCAGGGCCACCGGGCGCTGCTCCTGGCGGGCCAGGCGAAGGGCGGCCGCGCACTGGCTGGCCAGGTCAGCCGGCTCGACCAGCACCTCAATGACGCCGTTGCAACCCAGCCCCCAGCCCCACACCGCCTCGTCGTCGGCCGTGAGGTCGAAGCTGAGCACCTGGGGTTGTCCGGTGGCCAGTACCTGGCGAGCGGTTTGGACGACATCGCCCTCCAGGCATCCCCCCGAGATGTTCCCAACCGGGTCGCCCTCCTCGGGCACCACCAGGCGGGCCCCTTCTCGGCGATAGGTCGAACCGCGGGCAGAGATGATGGTGGCCAACGCCACGCGAGACGCTCCCACGACCAGGGACGCCTCCAGAGCGGCCAGCACCTCGTCCAGCTCGCCCATCAGACCGGCTGCGGTTCAACCGGGTGCCTGTGGGGAGGGGCCACATCTCCGGGCCTTCCCTCGGGCGGCCTCGTGAAACTGTCGGGGCTGGACTGGAACCGGCGCCGGCACCCGCTGCTGCAGAACCGCCAGGTCAGGCCACCATGCTCGACCACGTGCTGGGCGCCGGCCACCTCCACCGTCATCCCGCACACCGGGTCGGCGGTGGTCCCTGCCGGCACCCCCCCGGCAGCAGCCGGCACCCCCGCCCCGGCAGCAGCCGGCACCCCCCCGGCGGCCGGCACGGCAGATCCTGGCCCAGGGGGCACAGCCCCGGGCCGCCGACTGGCCCTCTCGGCCACCATCTCGGCCAGGATGGCCACCGCTATCTCGGTGTGGCGGAGGTCACCCAGGTCGAGGCCGGCTGGCGCCCGTAGCCGAGCTAGGTCGGCCTGGGCCACCCCCCCAGCTTGCAGCAGCTCCCTCACCCTGGCAGCCCGCCGGGCCGAAGCCACCAAGGCCACCCAACGGGCCCCGGTGGCCAGGGCGGCCTCCACCGCGTCCTCGTCATAGCGACCCATGGTGGCCACCACCACGAAGGTGTCGGGCCCCACCCCGGCCTCGGCCAGGTCCAGCTCCCCGACGACTCTGGCCCCGCCAAAGAAACTCTCTGCGGCTCCCCCGAGGCTGGCCTCCTCGGCCCCGCCGGAGTGGGCGTGGGTCGTGCCACTGATATCGGAACATTTCGCCGAGTCCCGCTCTACCACCGTCACCTCGAAGTCAACCGCTCCGGCCATGACCGCCAAGGCCCCCACCAGGGGGGCGCTGCCGATCACCACCAGTTGAGGGCTGGGCAGGCGGGGCTCGATGAAGACCTCCAGTGAGCCCTCGCTGGAGCAGGTCACCGGGGCTACCACCAGACCCTCTCGGCCCGGCGGCAGCTGGCCCGGAGGCGCCAGGTGCAACAGGGTGGGCGAGCCCTGCGCCAGGGCGACCAGGGCGTGGCCAATGACGATGGGCTGGGCACAGGACCCGCCGATCCATCCCTGTAGTTGCCCGTCCCCGGTTACCAGAGCCGCATCGCCGGGCCGGGCCGACACCGGGCTGGCCGACCACACCACCGTCACCCGGGCATAGGGCTCCCGCCGGCTTCGCAGGCCAGCCTCCACATCGGCCAGGTCGGCCTGCGCCCCAGGGACGCCGATATCAGCCCTGGGCGGCGTGGACGGCCTCCCAAACCTTGCCTGAGGTGACGGGCATGTCGATGTTGCGCACCCCCAGGTGGGCCACCGCGTCCACCACCGCGTTGACGAAGGCGGCCGGGGAGCCGACGGTGGCCGACTCGCCCACTCCCTTGCACCCCAGCGGGTGATGGGGGGACGGGGTGCAGGTGTCGTACAGGTCGAAGTGAGGCGTCTCCCACGAGGTGGGCAGCAGATAGTCCATGAAGTTGGCCCCGATGCAGTTGCCGTCCTCGTCGAAGGTGATCTGCTGCATGGCGGACATGGCGTAGCCCTCGGTGAGGCCGCCCATGATCTGGCCCTCCACGATCATGGGGTTGATGCGCACGCCGCAATCGTCCACCGCTACCACCTTGACCGGCTCCCACTGCCCGGTGTCAGCGTCTACCTCCACCACCACCAGGTAGGTGGCGAACGGGAAGGTGAGGTTGGGGGGGTCGTAGTAGTTGACCCCCTCCAGGCCGGCCTCCATGCCCAAAGGGTGGTTGGTGTAGGCCGCGAAAGCCACCTCCTGGATGGTCTTGGACTTCTCCGGCGCCCCCTTGACCTCGAAGCTGTCGCCCTTCCAATCGAGGTCGTCCTCGGACACCTCCAGCAGGTAAGCGGCGATCTTGCGAGCCTTCTCCCGGATCTTGCGGGAGACCATGGCGGCTGCCGCGCCGGCGGTCGGCGTGCTGCGGGAGGCGTAGGTGCCCAGCCCATAGGGAGTGTTGTCGGTGTCACCCTCGTGGACGATGATGTCCTCGGGTGGGATGCCCAGCTCGTGGGCCACGATCTGGGCGAAGGTGGTCTCGTGGCCCTGGCCCTGGTGGCGGACCCCCAGTTTGAGGATGGCCTTGCCGGTGGGGTGGATCCGCAGCTCGGCCGAGTCGAACATCTTGATGCCCAAGATGTCGTAGTCGCGGCTCGGACCGGCCCCCAGGGCCTCGGTCATGGACGCCAGGCCGATGCCGATCAGCTTGGTGCCCGTTCCCTCCTCGACCGCTTGGCGAGCCGCCTGCTGTTTGGCCCGCAGCTCCTGGTAGCCGACTTCCTGCAGCGCCAGGTCCATGGCCGGCTCGTAATTGCCCGAGTCGTACTCGAAGCCGGTGGCCGAGGTATAGGGGAACTGGTCAGGCTGGATGAAGTTCTTGCGTCGCAGCTCGGCCGGGTCCATGCCCAGCTCGTAGGCAGCGTTGCTCACCAGTCGCTCCATGAGGAACGACGCCTCGGTGATCCGGAACGAGCAGCGGTAGGCCACTCCTCCCGGCGCCTTGTTGGTGTAGGCGCCGTCGGTGATCACGTGGGCGGCCGGCAGGTCGTAGGAGCCGGTGACCATGTGGAACAGGCCAGCCTTGAACTTGGACGGCTGGGCGTCGGCGTAGGCGTAACCCTGGTCGGAGAGCATCTTCACCCGCAGGCCGAGCATCTTGCCGTCCTCGCTCAGGGCCAAGTCCCCGTGCATGTGGAAGTCACGGGCGAAGCCGGTGGAGATGAGGTTGCCGGTACGGTCCTCGATCCACTTGACCGGCCGGCCGATGAGCAAGGAGGCGGCAGTGGCCACCACGTAGCCCGGGTACACCGGCACCTTGTTGCCGAAGCCGCCGCCGATGTCGGGGGAGATGATCTGGATGTTCTGCTCGGGCAAACCGGTGACCAGGGCAAACACTGTGCGGATGGCGTGCGGCGCCTGCGAGGTCATCCAGATGGTGACCCTGTGGGAGGCGGGGTTGACGTCCGCCACGCAGCCGCAGCACTCCAGCGGGGATGGGTGCGAGCGCGGGTAGTGGGTGTCCAGGCTGACCACCCGGTCGGCCTGGGCGAAGGCCTGGTCGGTTGCCTCCTGGTCGCCGGACTCCCAGTGATAGATGCGGTTGTCGGTCTGGCCCTCCTTGTCGTCCCGGATGAGCGGCGCCCCCTCCTTCAGGGCATCGAACGGGTCGACCACCGGGGGCAGGGGCTCGTAGTCGACCTCGATCAGGTCGAGGGCGTCGTGGGCCACATAGCGGTCCTCGGCCACCACGCAGGCCACCTCCTGGCCCTGGAAGCGCACCTTGTCGGTGGCCAGCACGGCCTGGGTGTCGCCCGAGAGGGTGGGCATCCAGGCCAGCTTGTGCTGGGCCAGCAGCTCGCCGGTGACCACCGCCACCACCCCTGGCAGGGCGGACGCCGCGGTGGTGTCGATCGAGTTGATGCGGGCGTGGGCGTAGGGGCTGCGCAACACGGCCATGTGGAGCATGTTGGGCAGGACGACATCCTCCACGTAGTTGCCCCGGCCGGCGATGAAGCGGTCGTCCTCCTTGCGCTTGACGCTCTTGCCCAGCCAGCCCTGGGGATCGGGGCTGCGCTCGGAGAACCTTTGTGTGTCAACCGCTGTCATACCGACGCTCCTTTGGACTCTCTGATGGTGGTCGCCGCGCTTTGGACCGACTTGACGATGTTTTGATAGCCGGTGCAGCGACACAGGTTGCCGGAGATGGCCCAGCGAATGTCCTTTTCAGTAGGAGCGGGGTTCTCTTCCAGCAGGGCGACCGACACCAGCATCATCCCCGGCGTGCAAAAGCCGCACTGCAGGCCGTGCTCCTCCTTGAATGCCTCTTGGATGGGGTGCAGCTGGCCGCCGCTGGCCAGACCCTCCACGGTGGTGATCTCACGCCCGTCGGCCTGTACTGCGAGCATGGTGCAGGACTTCACCGCCTGGCCGTCGAGCAGGACGGTACAGACGCCACAACTGGTGGTGTCGCAGCCCACATGGGTGCCGGTGAGCCCGAACACCTCCCGCACCAGGTGGACCAGCAGCATCCTGGGCTCCACCTCGGCGGTGCGCTCCTGACCATTGACGCTGACCTTGACGGAATGCAGATTGGCCATCTACTACCTAACCTTTCGGGTGACCTGGGCGTGGGTGCGCATGGCGTAACTGGGTGGCGAGCCGGCGGTGTCGGCGTTGAGGCGACCCCGGCTCAGGCAGCCTGGGCGGCGACACTTTGACGCAGACCTCGAGAGACGAACACCCTCACCACGTCCCGCTTGTAGTCGGCGCTGCCGCGCACGTCGGAGTGTGGGTCACAGGCCGCCGCCGCCAGGCGGGCCGCCTCCTTGATGACGCCTTCATCCAGGTGGCTGCCGACCAGGACCTCCTCGGCCTCGGTGGCCTTGATGTTGGTGGGTCCCACGCCGGTCAGGCCGATCCCGGCGTGACTGATCCGGCCCTGCTCGCTGGCCAGGACGATGGCCACCCCCACGGTGGCAAAGTCGCCCACCTTGCGCTCCAGCTTGAGGTAGGTGCCCGAGGGATTGGGACCAGGGTCGGAGATCCGTGCCTCGATGGCCAACTCGTCGGGCTCCAGGGTGGTGGTGAAGGGGCCCTGGAGGAACTCCCCGATCGGGATGCGTCGCTCGCCCCGGCTGCTCTTGGCCACCACCTCGCCTCCGAAAGCGAGCATCACCGATGCCCAGTCGCCCTGGGGGTCGGCGTGGCAGAGGGAGCCGACGAAGGTTCCCTGGTTGCGGACGATGGGATCGGAGATCTGAGGGGCGGCCGCGGCCATGGTCGGGTAGCGAGAGGCCAGGAGCTCGGACCGCTCCAGGGTCCGGTTGCGGACCAGGGCGCCCACCCTGAGAGAGCCGTCCTGCTCCGCCAGCTCCCCCAGGCCCGGGACCCGGTTGATGTCGATGACAATGGCGGGGGCCGCGAACCTCAGCTTCATGAGCGGAATAAGGCTCTGTCCTCCGGCCATGACCTTGGCCTCGTCACCATGGTCGGCCAAGAGTGAAAGGGCCTCGTCCAATGAGGTGGGGGCGAAATACTCGAAGTCGGCCGGGAACATCGTGACCTCCTGTGACGCTGGGCAATTGACCCTGGAGCGCACTTGACTCTGAAGCGCAATTGACTCTAGAGCGTTCCGACCGTTGCGGTCAATGCGCCCGCGCCCCGCGCCCGCGCCCCGCGCCCCGCGCCCGCGCCCCGCGCCCGCGCCCGCCTCGCCCAGGCGCTCAGTGCGCCCACGCCAGCTTGGGCAACAGGGCGGCCAGGGACTCCAGACTGGACAGGTCGTGACCCGACAGGAAGAGGTCCACGAACGGCAGAGCGGCACTCATGCCGGCGGCCAACGGCTGGTACCGAGGGTCGGCCTTGAGCGGGTTGACCCACACCACTCGGTAGGCCAGGCGGCCCAGTCTGGCCATCTGGGTGGCCAGCATCTCGGGCTCGCCCCGCTCCAGGCCGTCGGAGCAGATGACCACCACCGCCCCTCGGGCCAGGCCGCGAGCGGCCCATACCCGCAGGAAGCTGGCCAGTGAGTCTCCTATCCGAGTGCCCCCCTCCCAGTCCACGACGGCATCCGCGGCTCGGGCCAGCGCCTGGTCGGGCCGTCGTTGCTGGAGCTGCTGGGTCACCCGGGTGAGCCGGGTGCCAAAGCAAAAGACCTCAGTGGGGCCGACTCTGCCTGATGCGGCCGAACGGCCGACTTTGCCTGATGCGGCCGAACGGCCGACTCCGGCCGAGGCAGCCGAGTGGCAGAACTGGAGGAGGGCCCGGGAGTAACCGGCCATGGAGCCCGACACGTCGAGGATCAGCACCAGCCGCCGAGGTCGGGCCCGACGGGCCCGGCGCGACTGCTCCAGCAGCTCTCCGTGGCTACGCAGCGAGCGGTGGATGGTCCGGCGAAGGTCCAGGTACCTGCCCTTGGGGGCGGGCACGGTGCGCCGTACCCGGCGCTGGGGAAGATCGAGGCGCAGGCGGCCCATGAGCACCTGCAGTCGGGCCAGCTCTTCGGGGGTGCAGTCGGCGAAGCGCTTGGACCGCAGGGCCTCGGCGCTGGAGGCCATCAGCCCCACGCTGGCCGAGTCGTGGCCGGCCGGGACGGCCCGGCTGACGGTAGGGCCGGTGGCCAGCTCAGCCTGAGGCCTGGGAACCTCCCCGGTGGCGTGCATGGCCATGACCTGGCTGGCGCCGGCGAACCAGCGCCGGAACACCCGGTCATAGGTGGCCACATCCTCCCGGCGAGCTACCAGGCAGGCCCGGCCGGCCCAGTACATGTCCTGTGCGTCGGTCGGGGCCAGCCGGGCCGACGCCTGGGCGTAGGTGACCAACTGGTCGGTGCCCACCGTCATCCCCTCCCGGCGCAGCTCCCGGCCGAAGCCGACCAGGGCCGCGACCAGCTCGATCCCGGAGGGGTCGGGCACCCCTGGCTTTCCCGGAGTCACCGAGCCTGGTCGTTCACCATCTGGGCCAGGTGCTGGCGGACGAGCTCCTGGTCGTCATGGTCCTTGATTACCGCTCCCATGGTGTCCTCGGCCAAATCAGCCTGGAGTGAGGTGGCCCCCAGGAGCGACAGGGCATTGGCCCAGTCGATGGTCTCGGCCACTCCCGGTCGCTTGGCCAGGTCAAGCCCGCGCAACCCGGTCACTGCCTCGGCCACCTTGGCGGCCAACTCGGGCAGTACCTCAGGTGCCCGCACCCTTACTATCTCCACCTCTCGGGCTAGGCTCGGATAGTCGATCCAGTGATAAAGGCATCGCCGCTTGAGGGCATCGTGCAGTTCTCGGGTGCGGTTGGAGGTAACCACCACCGCTGGCGGGGACTCGGCCCGGATCGTGCCAATCTCGGGCACCGTCACCTGGAAGTCTGACAGCACCTCCAGCAAGAAGGCCTCGAACTCGTCGTCCGCCCGATCGATCTCGTCTATCAGCAACACCGCCCCCGGGCCGGCCCGCAGAGCCCTCAGCAGGGGCCGCTCTACCAGGAAGCGAGGACCGAAGAGCTCTTCCACCGCCCGGTCGTCAGCCGCCGCCCGTTCCGACAGCGCTCGGATGTGCAGCAATTGGCGGGCGTAGTCCCATTCGTACAGCGCCTGACTGGCGTCGATGCCCTCGTAGCACTGCAGGCGGATCAGCTCCGCGCCGGCGGCCGTGGCCAGGGCCTTGGCTGCCTCGGTCTTGCCCACCCCTGCCTCACCTTCCAACAGCAGGGGCCGGTGCAAGGAAAGGGAGAGGAACATGGCGGTCGACAGGCCGCGGTCGGCCAGGTAGGACTGCTCTCGTAGCACTGAGCCAAGCTCAGCCGGAGAGCTGGGGGGCCACACAAGTCGGATCGTAACTGCTCGAGTAAACTCTGGTCCGAATTGTGGTTGCTATAGCAGCCATTATTCGGACCAGAGTTGTCGTGGCTGGTTTGCGCCCCCGTCGGATGGGCAGGAGAGAGACCGGAGGTGGTCGGTGATGGCTGAGCAGAGGTGTCCCAGTTGTGGCGAGGTGGTGCCCAGTGAGGTCGGCCAGCACGCCGACAACCTCCTGAGCGGCACTGTGGCCTGTCCCCATTGCGGGAAAGGGGTCACCTTGGAGACCGGCAGTGCAGAGGGCAGCGGCGTCACGAGCGGTGACTACGAGAAGGCTGAGGCTGCCCCCCCAGGTCGCAGCGAAGACGCCGAGTCGTTCTCCGGACATGAGGACGCGGCCGGCCTCGCCCACGAACTGCGGGACAAGCCCCAGTAAGCTGAAGTCTCAGTTGCCACTGAAGGAGATTCGCGAGTGACTCAGATCGATGCCGCTTCGGTGGGTCTGCCTCCCGATGCGCTCCGCCGCCTGGCGGAGCTGGAGTCGACCGATGGCCGTCCCGCCCTGTTCACCAGTGACTTGTCGGTCAATGAGTTCCTGTTGGTGAAGGAAGCCGGCTTCGACCCGAGGGGTCTGGTATTCGGAAGTTCGATCTACCACATAGGTCTTCAGCGCAAGTCGTGGTCCAAGAATCAGGAGCTGGAGACGCTCTCCCAGGCCATGTACACCGCCAGGGAGCTGGCCATGTCCCGCATGGAAGCCGAGGCCGACGTGCTGAGCGCCGACGGCATCGTCGGTGTCCGCCTCGACATCAACTTCTATGACTGGGGCAAGCACTCGGCCGAGTTCATCGCCATCGGTACCGCAGTGTCGGCATCTGAGCCGGGTGGGAACTGGCGAACCAAGTTGGCCAAGCCGTTCACCAGTGATCTGTCGGGCCAGGACTTCTGGACCCTGGTCCAGGCTGGCTATGCCCCCTTGGGCCTGGTGATGGGGACTTGCGTCTACCACGTTGCCCATCAAGGGGTAGGCCAGGCCATCGGGACCGTCGGGCAGAACACCGAGATGGCCAACTTCACCCAGGCCCTCTACGAGGCCAGGGAGCTGGCCATGGAACGAATGCAGTCCGAGGCCGAGGCACTTGACGCCGAAGGGATCGTCGGAGTCCAGCTGATCGAGAAGTCCCACTTTTGGGGCAGCCACGTGATCGAGTTCCTGGCCGTGGGTACGGCCGTGCGCCCCCTGCGACGAGACCACGTCATTGCCCAACCTCAAATGGTCATCTCTCTGGACCGCTGATGTCTCCCGAGCAGGAGGGCGCTGGTGTGGACCGCCCGGGAGGCGGCCCGGAGGGTCTGGGCCGTCCATCAGGTGGTCCGGAGGGCATGCCGGAGGCGGCTCAGGTCCGGCTGGCCGAGAGCGACAGGGTCGGGAGCTGGACCAGTGACCTGAGCTCGGCCGAGCTGGTTGCCGTGCGCGGCGTCGGCTTCGAGCCGGCCGGGCTGGTGCTGGGCAGCTCGATCTACCACCTGGGCTCGCAATGGGGCGCCCTGGGCTTTGGGGTGTGGGGCAGGAGCGGCTACTACCGTTCCTATCCCTGCCCTCATGGCTACAGCTACATGGTGGAGGGCCACGAGTGGGGCCAGAACTGGGAGCACACCCAGTACGAGCGGGGCATGGAGGAGGCCTTCGGGCTCGCCCTTTCGCGCCTTGTCTCCGAGGCCCAGGCCATCCACGCCCACGGAGTAGTGGGTGTCAGGGTCACTCTCCGGGCGGTGCAGGGCATGAGTCAGGTGGTGGAGGTGACCGTCCTGGGCACCGCTGTTCGCCGTCCCGGGGTGCCTCCGTTGGAGGTGCCGTTCACATCGCACCTGTCCGGGCAGGACTTTGCCAAGTTGATCTCCACCGGGTGGATCGCCGCCGGGCTGGTGATGGGAGTGGCGGCGGTGGAGGCGGACGATGGATGCGGCACCCGCCAGATCCTCAACTCTTGGAACAACTGGGAGGTGGAGCAGTACAGCGACGCGGTGGAGCGCTGCCGCGAGATTGCCGTTCACCGTCTCGAGGAGGCGGCCGGGCACCTGGGCGAGGGAGTGGTCGGCGTGGAGGCGGACCTCTCCATCCGGGAGGCGGGGGGGAGGGAGGCCAAGGTGGCCGACATGCGAGCCATTGGCACCGCGGTGCGCCAGTTCCGTCGGGCGTCGATGCCTGATCCTCCACTGACCATCATGCGCCTGACCGACCGATGACCGAGACAACGCCCGCCAGTCCGGTGCCCGCCAGCCCACCGTCCGCCGGCCCCCGCCCGGTGGCCGCCAGCCCACCGCCCGCCGGCCCCCGCCCGACGCCCGCCAACTCGGGCAGTGGCAGTCGGTTCGCTGAGGCCGACGCCGCCATCGCCTGCCTGGCTGCCGCCTACCACCCCGCGGAGGTCCGGCGGTCAACGGACAAGGGTTTGCCAGTGCGCCACCAGGCGGCCTTCTCCTCCAACCTGAGCGTGGACGAGGCGCTCCTGGTGGGCGAGGCCGGCTTCGAGCTGCGCGGTTTGGTGTCGGGGGCCTCGGTTTTCCACGTCGGGCTGGTGGGGCGCCGATGGGCGGTCAATGCCGAGGTCAAGGAGCTCTCGGCGGCCATGTACCAGGCCCGGGAGCTGGCCATGGGCCGCCTGGTAGACGCCGGTCGACAGGTCGGGGGAGACGGTGTGGCGGGCGTCCGGCTGCGGGTGGAGCGGTTCGAGGGCCAAGCCCATCTGGCGCAGTTTGTGGCCCTGGGAACGGCGATTGCCGACACCGCCGCGGCTCGAGGTCGGGCGCAGGATCCGTTCTTCACCAGCGATCTGAGCGGCCAGGACCTCTATCTACTCCAGCGGGCCGGGTACCGGCCGCTCGGCCTGGTGATGGGGACATGCGTCTACCACGTCGGGCGACAGGGCTTTTCCAAATGGGCGGGCTCCCAGACCCAGAGCGCAGAGATGGTCACCTACACCGAGGCCCTCTACGAGTCCCGGGAGTTGGCCATGGCCCGGCTGCAGGAGAAGGCGGCGCGCCATGGAGCCGCCGGGGTGGTGGGTGTCCAGGTGAGCGAGCTGTCCCACGTCTGGGGCAGTCACGTGATCGAATTCTTCGCCATGGGGACCGCGGTCAGGAGCGAGGTGGACCATCAGCGCAGCCACCCCAAGATGGTGGTGACCCTCCAGGACGCCCACGTCCTCACCGATCCCTCGGCCATCACCGGACAGCCAGGCGGCGAGGGTTGAGCCGGGCAGCTGTTGCCGGTGACAGGATGCGCCGGTATCTACTCGTGCTGGTCAGGTAGCTCTCCGGCGGCGACGATCCGCCGAAAAGTCAGGTTGATCCTCGTCCCCCGGGCCGCCGACGACTTGGGAATGGCATGTTGCCAGCAATGCTGGCAGGCGCCGGCCATGACCAGCAGGCTGCCGTGGGGCAGCTCGACCGTAATCCTCTCGCCATTCCGGCGGTGCCGCAGGACGAAGCGCCGGGAGGCACCCAGGCTGACCGAGGCGATGACCGGTTGCGGCCCGAATTCGGGTTCGTCATCGGCATGCCAGGAGACGCTGTCGCGCCCGTCCCGGTAGAGGTTGGCCAGGGCCGAGTTGGGAAGAGGGACCACCTGGCTCACCCGATGGCGAAGCTCGTCGAGCGCAGCGGGCCACGGAGCAGGAGGGTGGGTGACGCCGGAATAGCGGTAGCCCACGTCCCCGTACCAGGCCGTGAGCCGGGGGAGCGGGATGTACCGACCGAACAGATGGGCGGTTTCCTGGCGCCAGTCAAGCTCCGTGGTCAGGGCGGCCAGGAATCGGTCGGCGAGATCAGGGTCGAGAAAGGCCTCGTCCAGCCAGGCCTCGCCGTCACAGGGAAGCAGGTTGGCCGCCGCCGCCCCCGCCCCCGCTGCCCCCGCTCCACCCCGACCCGCACCCACTGGCCTACGTCGGCGGGTAGCTCTGGTAGTCGGGGAAGTTGCCAAAGAGTTGCTCATCCGCCGGACCCACCGTGACCGCATGCACGAGGTGCTCCCCCCCCACGAAGGCCCCCTTCCACGACGCTCCCCGTCCCCCGAACGCCTCCTCCCGGTCACCTCGGGAGCGGGGCTTGTTGATCCCCACCTTGAAGGCCAGCAGTTCGGTGGCCAGCTTGGCCGCCTGATCGGTGTCGTCGCAGGCCAGGGAGGCCACCAGGGCCCCGTTGGAGGCGTTCATGGCCGCCAGCAGCTCGGCCTCGGTGTCGGCCAGCACCACCGTGTCGACCGGTCCGAAGGGCTCGGCGTGGTGCAGGGTCGAGGCCCGGGGCGGGTCCAGGAGGGCCACCGGTGCCATGTAAGCCGACCGGTCCTGATCGGCCACGAAGTCGCCGTCGTCCAGTGTCCCCCGGTACAGCGGCACTCCACCTCGGTCGATGGCATCGCAGACCTTGGCCTCCAGGTCGGTCGCCTTGGCCGAGTTGATCACCGGCCCAAAGTCCAGGTCCGGCGGTTCGTCCCCCCCATCTGCCACTGCCAGCGGGTGCCCGAATCGCAGCGAGCCCAGCACCGGCAGGTACATGGCCAGGAACTTGTCGAAAAGCGAGCGCTGGACCACGTAGCGCGGGTAGGCCGTGCAACGCTGCTTGGCGTAGGCGAAGCCCGAGCGGATGTGACCGGCCAGCGTCTCCCAGTCAGAGAAGTCCCATACCCCCCAGCAGTTGAGCCCCTCCTGCTCGAGCATGTGGCGCTTGTCCGTCTGGACCAGCTCCGAGGCGATCTGGCCCCCGGTGTCACGGCCGCCCACGAAGGCCAGGCAGCCGATGGCCGGCGAGCGCACCAGCACCGGCGAGAGGTTGGCCCCGGCTCCGCTCACCACCGTGACCGGCAGGCCGGCCCGCAGGGCCAGGGCGGCGCACAGCGACAGGGCGCACACCCCGCCGTCGGTGGGCGCCTTGGCGATCACCGCATTGCCCGCCAGCATCTGCACGAGCATGGCGTGAACCAGCACCGACAGCGGGTAGTTCCACGAGGCGATGTTGGAGACCGGCCCTTCCAGGGGCCGCCGCCCCTCCAACATGGGCTCTATCTCCTCGCAGTACCAGGCCACGCCGGACACGGTGCGGTCCACCGACGTCAGCGCCTGGCGCCACGGCTTGCCGATCTCCCACACCAACAGCAGGGCCAGCAGCTCCCGGTTGGCCTCCAGGTCCTCGACGCAGGCTCGCACCCGCCGCCGGCGCTCCTCCAGCGGTACCGACCGCCACTCCTGGTGATCGACCACCGAGGCCGCCAGCGCCTGAGCCGCCTGCTCGGGCTCCAGCATGGGCGGCCCGGCCATGGGCGACCCGTCCACGCAGGAGGTGGTCTGCGACGGCTCGCCCACCCGGCGCCACTGGCCGCCCCACAGGTTGCGCATCCGGTCCTCGTCGAAGGCCTCGGGCGCCACCGCCCGGGCCCGATGGTACGTCTCGTGCCAGGAGGTACCCGGCTTGAGCACCAGGTTTGACTCACCCATCCCGCCATGGTCGCACACCCAGGACGCCCACCGGTCGCACGGTAGTTTCTCTCGCAATATGGGCCTTTCCCACCCGCCCGCCACCGCCCACTCCGGCCGTGCCTGCCCGGCGAAAGCCAACCCCCCCGGGCACCTGGCTCTGGTCGGCCCCACCGCCTCGGGCAAGACGGCCCTGGCCCTGGCCCTGGCTCGCCGCCGGCCGGAGACGGTGGAGCTGGTCTCGGTGGACTCCATGGCCGTGTACCTGGGGATGGACGTGGGCACGGCCAAGCCCACCCTGGCCGAACGGGCCGGCGTCGCCTACCACCTCGTTGACCTGGCCGACCCGTCGGAGGACTTCTCGGTGAGCCGCTTCCGGGCGGCCGCCACCGAGGCCATCAAGGGCATCGAAGGGCGGGACAAGGTCGCCCTGCTGGTGGGGGGGACCGGCCTGTACCTGCAGGCAGTGGTGGACGACCTGCAGCTGCCCGGCCGCTGGCCCGAGGTGGCCGCCGCCCTCAATGCCGAGATTGCAGGGTGGCAGACAGCAGCGGCTGCCGGAGGGACCGGTGCGCCAGCCGACGCCGCTGCAGCCGACGCCGCTGCAGCCGACGCCGGGGCAGCCGACGCCGGGGCAGCCGACGCCGGGGTAGGTGCCGTCGCCGCCCTGCACGCCCGCCTGGCCGATCTCGACCCAGCGGCCGCGGCCCGCATGGAGCCGACCAACCGCCGCCGGGTGGTGAGGGCTCTGGAGGTGACGCTGGGCAGCGGCCGCCCCTTCTCCTCGTTCGGTCCCGGCCTGGGGGCCTACCCGCCCAGCCGGTTCGCCCTGGTGGGACTGAGCGTGCCCGGACCGGTCCTGGCCCAGCGCATCGACTCCCGGCTGGACGCCCAGTTGGCGGCCGGGTTCGTCGACGAGGTGCGCCGGATGGCGGCTCGGCCCGCCGGACTGTCCCGCACCGCCCGCCAGGCCGTGGGCTACCGAGAGCTGCTGGCCCACGTAGAAACGGGATTGCCCCTTGCCCAGGCAGTGGATGAGACCCGCCAGCGCGCCCGGCGCCTGGCCCGCCGCCAGAGAGCCTGGTTTGGCCGGGACCCCCGGATCACCTGGCTGGCGGACGACGACCCGGCCGCCGCCCTGGACGAGCTGGAGACCCACCTCGACACCGTGCTCGCCGGCCGCTGACTTCACGGCCCTCAAGCAGTTGGCCTATCATAGGGCTGTGGCTCGGACCCAAACGATGGTGCAACTCACCGACAGCTTGGTTCATCTGCTCGATGATGCGGCCGCCGGTCGGGGCATGTCCCGTTCGGCGATCATCAGAGAGGCACTGGAGCGCTACCTGGCCGAGGAGGGCCACTCGCTGGTCACTGCTCAACTGGTCAGAGCGTATGAGAAAACTCCTCAGGCCGAGCCCGACACTTGGGCATCGATGGCGGGGTTGGGCGACCAGGCGACGGCTGAAGCACTGGCTCGTCTGGACGAAGAAGAGCACCGGTCAGGGGTTGGACCGTGGTAGCTCGGGGCGAGGTGTGGTGGTACGAGCATCCCGCCGCTGGGCGCAGGCCGTTCCTTCTCCTGAGCAGGACCGGTCTGGTACCGATGCTGACACAGGTACTGGCTGTGCCTGCCACCCGAACGGTGCGTGGCATACCCACCGAAGTCGCCTTGGACGAGGACGATGGCATGCCGACACCCTGCGTGTTGAGCCTCGACAACCTCTCACTGATCCGTCCCAGCCTCTGCACCGAGCACATCACCACACTCGGACCAGCCAAGGTGCATGCGGTGTGCCAGGCTCTGCGAGTCGCCACTGGCTGCTGACGGTGAACCGGCCACTACTGGCAGTGATATCTGCAGATATCATGAGGAGGTGGACCATTGTCGGACATTCTCATCCGTGACGTTCCCGAGGAGGTCGTCGCCGTGATCGAAGCTCGCGCTGCCAGCCTTGGCCTGTCTCGTAACGAGTACCTGCGTCGGCGGCTTCGCCAAGACGCCCAGCATGGTGCTTCGCCTGTCGGTGTACCTGATCTTCAGCGTTTCGCGACATTGTTCGCCGATTTGACCAAGGCAGAAGTCATGACGCGGGCGTGGTCCTGATCGTCGGACCAGTATCCTGAGATCAGGTGGGTTCCACACTCTGGCTGATCGACAAGTCGGCTCTTGTCCGTCTGGGAGTAAGCGACCAGGCAGAGCAATGGGCGACCCGGGTCAATCGAGGTCTCGTGCGGATCACCACCATTACGCGGCTGGAAGTTGCGTACTCCGCCCGCACGGCCAGTGATCTCCGGGCCGGCGTGAGCGGTCCTCCGATCTCGTCTATGCCGGTCGAGTACCTGACTCCCGTCATCGAGGACCGTGCTATCGAGGTGGTGGCCTCGCTTGCGGACCGCGGCCAGCACCGTGCACCCTCGATCCCTGACCTCCTCATCGCTGCCACTGCTGAATTGTCCGGGCTCACTGTGCTCCATCTCGACAAGGACTTCGAGGTCATCGCCGAGATAACTGGCCAGCCCATCGAGCGATTGACGTTGGAGCCTCAGCCCAGCTGAGCCACCAGGGCGTCCACCGTGTCCACCGGCTCCAGGCAGGCGTAGTTCCGGCACACGTAGGCCCGGCCCGCCTCTCGGCCCTCCCACAACGGTGACGGGTAGGGCTCTCCCCAGGCCCGCACGACAGCCGGGCGGTACCCCGCGGCCACCGCCGCCACCAGGTCGGGCCGGTCGCCCACCACTGCCACCTCGGTGATTCCCCCACTGAGGAGGTCGGCCGCCGCCAGGAGGTTGGTGAAGGCGGTGGGGGACCCAGCCGCCCGCCCGGCCAGGAGCTCCAGGATGGACCACGCCGCCTCGGTGTACCGGTCCTCACCGGTGAGCGCCCCCAGGCGCCCGAGGGCCATCGCCGCCACCGAGTTGGCTGAAGGGGTGGCCCCATCGATGGTGTCCTTGGCCCGCACGATGAGCCGCTCGGCGTCCTTGCCGGTGGTGAACAGCCCACCCTCGTCGGGATCCCAGAACAGCTCCAGCAGGGCGTCAGCCGTCTCGCGGGCCAGCTGGGTCCACCGGGCCTGGCCACGCAATTCCCCCAGTCGGGTGAAGGCGTCCACCAACCAGGCGTAGTCGGCCGCGTAGGCCAATTGGCGGGCCCGCCCCCCCTGCCAGGAGCGAAGCCACCGGCCGTCGTCCTCCCGGCGCAGGGCCGAGCACAAGAACTCAGCCACCCCTACCGCCGAGGACCACCAGTCCGCCCGCCCGGTGGCCCCGGCCGCCTCGGCCAGGGTGGAGCACCACATGGCGTTCCACTCGGTCAGCACCTTGTCGTCCAGGCCTGGGCGAACCCGCCGGGAACGTACCGCCAACAGCGCCGCCCTGGCCTGCTCCACCTCGGGCGGGCGCACCAGGTCCCCCCGTACCGGGCGGTGCAAGATGTTGGCTCCCTCGAAGTTCCCGGCCTGGGTGACCCCGTACCACTCCATGGCCCGGGCCGCCAGCGAACGCCCCAGTACATCCGACAGCTCCTCCGGCCGCCATACGTAGAAGCGGCCCTCCTCGCCCTCGGAGTCGGCGTCCTCGGCCGAGCACACCCCCCCGCCCGGCGAGGCCAGGTCCCGGCTGACGTAGGCCACCGTCTCCTCCACCACCGCCAGCCAGCGCCCCTCCCCGGACACCTGCCAGGCGTGGAGGTAGGCGCGGACCAGGCCGGCCTGGTCGTACAGCATCTTCTCGAAATGGGGCACCAGCCACCGCTCGTCCACCGAGTAGCGGTGGAACCCGCCCCCCAGGTGGTCGTACAGACCCCCCGAGGCCATGGCGTCCAGCGTCGTGGTCACCACGCCAGCCACGTCAGCTTGGCCGGAGAAGCCGCGCAGGGCCAGCTCCACCATGGTGGGCTGGGGGAACTTGGGCGCCCGGCCAAATCCCCCCCAACTGGCGTCATGCGCCCCCCGGAGTGCCACCTGGGCCGTTTCGAGCAGGTTCTTCCAAAATGGGCTCTCTCCGCCAGGCCCCTTCGCCCACTCCCGGGCGTCCGGTTCCCCGCCGGAGATCTTGGCTGAGGTGGCCATGGCTCCCGCCAGGGCCCCGGCCTGGGCCAGCACCTCCTCTCGCTGGTCGTGCCACAGGGCGTCGATGGCCCGCAGCACCTTGACGAAGCCGGGCAGCCCGTGGCGGTCCGCCTTGGGGAAGTAGGTGCCGGCGTAGAAGGGCTGGCCGTCGGGGGTGAGAAAGACGGTCATGGGCCACCCGCCCTGGCCGGTGAGGGCCTGGACCGCGTCCATGTATATGGCGTCGACGTCGGGCCGCTCCTCCCGGTCCACCTTGACCGCCACGTAGGCCCGGTTGATCTCCGCCGCGGTGGCCTGGTCCTCGAAGCTCTCGTGGGCCATGACATGGCACCAGTGGCAGGCCGAGTAGCCGACGGAGAGCAGCACCGGGCGGTCCTGGGCCCGGGCCACCTCGAACGCGTCCTGGCCCCACGGGTACCAGTCCACCGGGTTGTCCCGGTGTTGGCGCAGGTAGGGGCTGGTTTCTTCGGCCAGGCGGTTCATCCCGGCAAGCCTACGGGGGCCCGGCTAGGGTGTCGCCCGCGCTGGGGAGCCGGGGGCTGGCCAACGCTTGACAATCGTGTTACCATCCATTCCGTAGCGTGATCGTAATGTAGAGCAGTCAGACAGCGACACCGCATTACAAAACTGAGGCGGCATTCCGCCGATAACCCGTTGACGGCAGCCAAAGATGGCTGGGAGAACTGAGGTGCTCGGATGACAGGACGGCGGAAGTACCGTGATAACGCGGTGACGAAGAAGGGGGGACGGCTGATCGCAGTAGGCGGTCTGCTGGTCACCTCGGCGGGCGTGGTAGGGGCGGCAAGCCTCCCTGCCGGCGCCCAGACCACCAGCAGTAGCGCGACAAATTTCTCGGGCGCGGCTATTGGCAACTTGTTGTCAATTGATGCCCTCAATATCCCGGGCACCTTGGACCTGGCCAACGCCCAGGTTGCCCCGGCGCTGGCGGAGGTCAACTCGGCCGGCGGCATCATGGCCGGCACTGGCACCCCCAGCGCGGGCGTTACCGGCGGTAGCACCACCACCACCGCTGGCGGTGGCACCTCCGGCGGTGGCACCTCCGGCAACTTCACCTCTCATGGTCACGCCACCAACCTCAACGCGAATGTGCTTAGCAGCGGCACCGGCACCGGTCTCGGCGGCCTAACCGGCATTCTGGGCGGCGGGACCGGTGGGACCAGCCTCGGCAGCCTGAGCAATCTCTTGGGTATGGGCGGCACCTCGGGGGGCAGTCTCCTGGGCGGCATCCTGGGCGGCGCCACCGGCACCGCCACTGGCAGTAGCGCCGGCAACATGTGCGTGTCCAACCAGAACGGCGGCATCTCCCTGAACAACCTGGTCGTGTGCGCTGACCAGACCGCCCCGCCCGACAACCTCAACCCGGTCATCAACACCCTGCTGCCGCTCAGTTCCAGTGGTACACCCATCACCAGCGGGACTGGCAGCCTCGGTAGCGGCCTCCTAAGTGGCCTCCTCGGAGGTGGCCTGGCTGGATCGGGCGGCACCGGTAGCGCCATCCTGGCTGGCAACGCCGTCACCGCCTGCGCCCTGGCCCACGACCCCAATCTGCCGAGCAGCAGCGGCACGGGCACAGGTGCCACCGGCACCCACTGCCTCAACGCCCCTGGCCTGGGTACCAGCACTACCACGGGCGGCACGGGCGGCACGGGCGGCACCACCAGCCCCACCACCTGCCCGACCACCAACGCCAACGGCAGCAGCGGTAGCGTCAACCTGCCGGCCAGCACCAACGCCGGCATCCAGGCCCGGTCCACCACCAGCCTGGCCGACATCGTCCTGGGCAGCGGCACCGGCCTGGGCGGCCTGCTCAATGGTTTGGAGTCACTGGCTCCCGGCGCTCCCGCCGGCACCAGCCCAACGGCCGGTTTGCTCGGCCTGACCGGGCTCAGCATCCGGATCGTCTCCCCCAACACTCTGTGCGCCACTGCGCTGGGTGTCCCGGGTGGGGCCAGCGTGACCTTCACCCCGGCAGTGGTCCAGATCGTCCAGGGGGCCAACTCCAGCGGCAGCAGTGGCACCGTGCTCAGCACCCTGAGCGCTTCCAACCCCTCCACCAGTGGCCTTACCGGGGGCCTGTTGGGCTCGACCGGCCTGCTCAACATCAACCTGGGCATGCCGGTCAACGTCAAGACTGCGGCGGATGGCACCAGTGCCTCTGCTCAGTCCAGCCTGCTGACCATCTCCATCGGCCTCGGCAGTCTGCTCAGCAGCACCGGTGGTGCGAGTGGCGTCACCGGCGGCGGTGCCGCTGGTATCCCGATCATCGGCAACCTGATCAGCGGCGGGGGCGGAGCGGGTAGTGGGGTCCTTGGTGGCCTGGGACTGGCGTTCAACACGGCATCCGGTGGACCGTCGCTGACGCCCACCGCCACCGCCACCACCCTCCCCGGCGGCGTCACCGTCCCCAGCATCCCCGGCGTCACCATCCCCGGCGCTACCACCACCACCGCCGCCCCCGGCGGTACCACCACCACCACCACCACGGGCGGCACGGGCGGCACGGGCGGCACGGGCGGTACCACCACCCCGCCGGCCACCATCCCCCCCGGGGGGGCTGGTACGCCTACGACGGGTACCCAGCTGCTCAACATCCAGGTGGCTCCCATGGCGGTGGCGGCCAACGCCCCTGTCGGTGGCATCAACTGCGCCACCGCCAACTGCAACCCAGGTGGCGGCGGCATCAGCCCGGCGGCAGCCAACGCGGCGGCCACGCCGGTACTGACGCCGATGGCGGCCAGCACCCTCACCAGCCCGGTCAATCCTCTGGCCCAGGGTCGCAACTCGGTGGCTGATGCCTCCGTCCTTAGCAATCTCTTGTCCCTGCCAGGTACCAGCAGCACGGACAGCATTGTCCAGCTGGTCAACACCCCGGTGGCGGGCACCACGCCGCCAGGCATCACGCCGACGCCAGGGGCTGGGGCCGGCAGCCCGACTGGACCCAGCGCAGCTGGGCCGGGCGGTAATGGCAACGCCGGCAACGGCGGGACGCTCCCCTTCACCGGTGAGCACCCCTGGATTCCCATCGCCGCTGGCGGCCTGCTTGGTGCCGGTCTCCTCGGTGTGGGCATCCGTCGCCGGATGGCGCACAGCAGCTAGTCATGGCCGGGGAACCCCGGTCCGGCGAGAGCCGGGCCGGGACACCGGCTCCCACAACGTGAAGTAAGAGAACCCCCACCTAGCGGTGGGGGTTCTCTTCTTTCGCGTTCGGCTCCATCGGGGGATGGCCTGGCTGTGCCATGCTGGCGGTGAGGCAACACTGGTCGGGCGCCCCTTCGACCTGGAGGACCTGTCTGAGACGCCCAGCGACGCCAACCGCTAGGAGGTGCTCGACGGGGCCCTGGTGTGACCGCTCCGCCTGAGACGGCCCACCAAGGAGCGGTACTGGGGCTGGCCGTCCTGCTTCGCCAAGCCGCCCGGCCGCTCGGGCTTCGAACCCTCGTGGCCCCCCTGGCCTGGCGGATTGGTCCGGGCCAGGTGGCTGAGCCAGACCTGATGGTGGTGAGCACCGATGCTCTGACGGCCCGGGCCATGGAGGCGAGCCCCCTACTGGTGACGGAGGTCCTCTCGCCCACCGGTCGCAACCGTGACCTGTTCGAGAAGCGCCGGCTCTACGCCCTGGGCAGTGCCCCTACCTATTGGCTCTTCGACCCGGCTGAGCCGAACCTCACCGTGCTTCGACTGGTGGGCGACGAGTACGAGGAGGGGGCACACGTCACGGGTAGCTCTGTCTATGTCACCTCGAGCCCTTTCCCGATCCGGGTGGTGCCGTCCGAGGTGGTCAGCTGACGGACTGAGCGGTACGCCCGCCGCGGAGCATCCAGGCCGCGCTGGCGGCCAGCCAGGCGTCGCCCAGGGTGAGACCGGCCCGCTGCAGCAACCCATGGGCTGGTCCGAGGGTGGTGGCGGCCAGACACAGCGCAGTAGTCACGCCGGTGGCCACCGAAGCGGCCGCTGCTGGGCGCCGACCCGAGGCCCGTAGCGGTCCGGCGGCCAGCAGCGGGGTGGCGGCCAGGGCCACATAGGCCAGGGCGGCCAACCCGGCGTGGGCAGTGTCGGTGGTCGATGAGGCGCCGAGGGGTACGGCCGCCACCCCAAGGGTGGCCAGCCCAGTGGCCACCGCGGTGCCCCACGCCGGGCCGGGAACTGATCGTCGCAACGCCATGGCGTAGATCGGGACACCGACGCCGAACCCCACGAAGCCGGCCGTCATCAGGGAGCGGCCAGGGGTGCCGACGGCTGCCAATTGGCTGATGGCATCGTCGATGGGCGAGTAGCCGCGCCGTATGGCCCCGCCCACCAGCCAAGCGGCCACAAACACACCGGGCCCGGCAATACCTCCCCAAGCGGAACCTCTCCAGGCAGGGGACGGGTCGGCGATCATGGGCTCCATCATGCCGGCCTGAGCCGCTACACCGTTGGTCGGCCGGCCAGAGGGAGGCAGGTCGATGTCCGGGTAACGCCTTGGGATCTCGGCCAGCTGATCGTGAATCAAGGTGTCGCCGGTGATGTAGAGGCGTAACCGGATATCTGGCTCTTCCAGGTCGAGCATGCTGCCCATGACCGGGGGGGAGCAGCAACCGGAGTGGCTGGGGGGCGTGCTTGCCCGGCATCGACGTGATCGTCAGCCGAGCTATCTCCTCTACCCCTACCGCAAGTCCTCCGACAAGAACCGGGTTCGCTTGCAGTTCGCGGTGCTGGCTCTCCGACCTTGGATAGAGGCCCGTGGCCCGAGCCGAGCCACGGTGGCCGGATCGGCGGAGTCCTGGTTCCAGCAGACTGAATGTCTCCTGGAGGCGCCCTCTCTACCGCGGCACTGCGAGTACGGGTCCGCTTCTTGCAGTTCCAGGCCAAGGCGGTGGAGCGCGCCGAGGTCGGTGGGGCTTCACCCGGTGGACGAACTCCGCCTGGCAGACGCTGACTATCTCAGCTTCGAGGAGGCGGTGCCTCAGGAGATCGATGCGTTCACCACCGTGGGTGAGGTCCTCGGCGGGGAGCGCTTGGTGGAGATCGAGGTCCAGGTGGCGAGGACACGCAGGCCATTGTGGATCCCTCGGGCGCCCAGGTGGGACGGGTGGTCAGGCGCCGTTGGCCGCTGAGAGCCGTACTGGGGCTGTCAGCTCAGGCGGTCACAGCCCCCTTTTCGCTGTTCCGACTCCGCGTCCGCACCGAGAACCATGGGGAATCCACTCTCTCCAGTGACGGTGATGTCGGGATGCTCAGCTATGACTCGTAGGGCCCTGTCCTGGGCGTGGGCTGTAGCGGCTTTGGTAACTTCCCGCTGAGCCGTGGTGCCGGGGAGCGAACGCCTCCAGGTCACTTCGTCGGATGAGCCAGTGTTGTCCGATCCGAGCGGCGGGTAGCCGACCGTCCTGGCAGCGTGATAGCCACAAGGGCGTCTCCGAAATCGCAGCCGATTGTCCGGCGGCGCCATCAGGATCGCACGCCGAGGCGAGCTTCTAGTGCCTCCCGAGCGAGTTGCGAGATGGTCTTACCCTCATCAGCCGCCACCTGCGAAGCGCGGTCGCGAACCTCGACTGGGACCCGAAAGGCGATCTGGGGGGAATGGGCGGCCTTCCCCGACAGCGACGGTCGGCCGCCACGGCGAACCTCCTCGACAATCGCTTCGGCCAGGGCCGGCGTCAGCCGTGTGCCGTCAGCCAGCCGGACGTCCTCTCGGTCCAAGTCGACATCGGGGCCGATGGGGGTAGCGGTGGTGATCTGCGGTGCAGGCCGCTTGGTCATGGCGAGTCCTTTCTGAAGTGAGTGGGCATGACGTGGATGACGAGCAGCACCGGCTCGGGGTCCCGGTCGCCTTGGACTTCCACGGCGACGACTTCGAGCTGGCGGGCCCGTTCATCGAGGCCGACCCACCGCCACGCTGTGCTGTCCTGATGGGTCGTGGTGCCAGTCGCAGCGGTATGGGTCAGAACCCAAAGGACCGAGCGTCGGCCGATCCGGTGCCGTCGTGCTGCCTGGGCAAACCGGATTTCCACGCCATCACTCTGCCAGACACCCCTAGTTGTGTCAAACAAAACTAGGGTGGCCCACTCCGGAGACGAATCGCGGCCGGGACGGACGTATCCGTGTCGAGCGCAGAGGCAGTGGTCACGGTGGAGCTTCGCCGGTGTCATCTTGAACGGTCGGCCACCCATGCGGCCCCGGGCGCGGACGGAGGCCAAGCCGGCGACAGTGCGCTCCGGAGATGAGCTCTCGTTCGAACTAGGCCAGACGGTGTAGCGTATTACTTGGTGATACAGTAGGTTGCTCAGCCGGTGGGGTGCTGGCGCACCGGGTCCACTGGCTCCCCACCTCGTACAGTCGGCCGCCCTTGGCGTCGGAAATGGAGCGGTCCTGCGACTGGCGTGTGCCAGGCTGAGGGTATGTGCCGCAACATCACGACGCTGCGAGGCCTCGAACCGCCGGCCTCGTCAGAGGAAGTCACCGCCGCCGCCCGACAGTACGTGCGCAAAGTCAGCGGAGTGCAACAGCCATCGGTCCGTACCGCTGAGGCGGTGCAGGAGGCGGTCGACCGGATCGCCGCTGCCACCTCCGACTTGCTGGCTGTCCTGCCGCCACGCCAGCAACCGCCGCCCACCCTGCCCCCACTCCGACGCTCGCGGCGGTGAGGCGTGGCCGGACGGCTCGACGAGTTTGCGCCGACACTTGCCCGCCGGTCCGCGGTTGCCAGGGCGCCCGACGGTGAGCAGTTCCTCCTACCGGCCCACTCCCCCGTGGACCAGCCGGACCTGGGCGGGTAGCCCAGGAAAGGTCAATGGAGACGGAGAAAAAGGAGGACAAACCTGGGAGTCCACCCTCAGTGTTGGTGAGCTGACCGCGCTTGGCTCAGTCGGCCTTGTGCCAGGAGGAGTCGTACAAGCCACCACTGTGGCGCCCATGCCGACGGCGCCCAGCCTGACCTGGCAGCAGCAGCACAACGAGCTCCATCGATATCCCTGTCCTCACGGAGGTGCTGTTACTCATCTCGACGGCTACACGTACGAGCGCCGCATCTACGAGAAGGTGCCCAGGCGTGCATTAGAGACAACGCGGCAACGGCTCTCCGAGCAAGCAGCAGTCATCGGAGCCCATGGAGTGGTCGTCACGCACCTGCGGAAGTGTTGGGTGGCTGGCCCGACTCTGGGAGTGTCGGTCTCGATGGCTGGCACGGCTGTGAGCCGTCCCGGGGCTCCTTGCCTCCCCGAGCCCTTCACCACCTACCTGTCGGGGACCGACTTGGCCAAGGCCCTGCGGGCCGGGTGGGTCCCTACAGACCTGGTGGCCACCGTTGCATCGGTCGCGGTTGACGCCGGGTGCGCGACGGTCTCTCAGCGACGAATCGGGTCGGTCGGAGAGGTGGTCCAGCTCGGCGAGGCCATGACCGCTTGTCGACGGTTGGTGGTCGAGGATCTCGAGGCTCAGGCCTCTCGTCGGGGCGACGGGGTCGTGGCCGTGGAAGTGCAGGTGAATGTCCACGAGGCAGACAGCCGCTCGCCGATCCTGGAAGGGTGGGGTGTAGGCACGGCCGTGCGCTCCTTCGCCCGTTGCCTCGAACCTGTGGCTCCCCTGGTCATGCTCGACCTTCGGGACCGGAGAACTGGCCTCGGGACCACCTTGAACACGGGCCGCTCACGGGCGTATCAGCCGGGCTGCGGTGGCCAGCTTGCGCCAGGTGGGGACCCTGACCCTGCCTGAGAACACGTCGTACCCGGCCGACTCGATCTGGGCCAGGATGCCGCCGTACAGGGCCAGGGCCCCGGTGATGCAGCGGGCCGAGGTAGGAGGCAGGAGGGGGATGCCCCGTTCGGCTGAGGCATAGTAGGTCCGGGTCCGCTCGATCTCGAAGCGCATGAGGGCTACCCACTGGGGGCTCACCTGGCGGCCCTGGATGGCCGGCTCGGCCCCGAACCGGTCCACGTCTTCCACGGGGACGTACAGGCGCCCCCGGTTGAGGTCCTCGCCCACGTCCCGCCAGAAGTTGGTGAGCTGGAAGGCGATGCCCAGATCCCGGGCCGCCTGTTTGGCGGCGGGGGAGGTTGGCTCCAGGATGGGCAGCATCATCTCGCCGATCACCGCCGCCGAGCCGTCCATGTAGTCGAGCAGATCCTCGAACCGCGGGTAGCGCTCGACGGTGAAGTCCATGGCCATGGAGCGCAGGAACCTCCGAAAATACTCAGGGTCGAGGTCGAATGCCCGCACCGTGTGGATGACCGCCTTGAGCACGGGGTGGTCCGAGTGGCCTTGCTCCAGGTCACAGAACAGTTGGCGGCCCAGGGCGTCGAGGGCCTGCTCTCGCTCGGGCACCGGGACGGGCCCCAAATCGTCGACGATGTCGTCGGCGTACCGGCAAAAGCCGTAGAGGGCGTGGACATGGTGGCGCTTGACCCTGGGCAACAGGCGGGTGGACCAGTAGTAGGTGGTGCCGTTGCGCCGGTTGAGCAGCCGGCAACGCTCGTAGGACTGGTCCAAGGTGACGGGCTGGGCTGCGCTCAGCACAGCTGGCCCACCCGCTCGGCGGCCAGGCGCCCGGACAGCAACACCATGGGGATCCCCACCCCCGGCTGGGTGCCCGAGCCCACGAAGACCAGGCCGGGCGCTCGCCGGTCGACGTTGCCGGGCCGAAAGGGACCAGTCTGGAAGAAGTGATGCGACAGGGCGAAGGGGGTGCCGCGCTCCATGCCCTGGCGTTCCCAGCCCAAGGGGTCACAGAAGCGCTCCACCTCCACCGCCCCGTCACCCAGGTACCCAAGGGCCCCCACCCGGCGGATCAGGTCGGCCCGGAGGGGCTCACTCTGGCTGTACCAGTCCACCGCACCGTCCAGGTTGGGCACCGGCTCCAGCACATAGAGGCACTGGTGCCCAACCGGGGCCAGTGATGGGTCGGTGACGGTCGGCACGCTCACCAGGATGGAGGGATCAGGCATCAAGGTGGCGCCGGTGGCACGCCCCTGTCGGCGGCGCCGACCCATCAGGGCAGCAAATGAGTCCTCCCATCCCTGGCCAAAATGGATGTTGTGGTGCGCAGCCCCCTCGGCCACTCCACCCGCCACCCCAGCCAGCCAAACCACGCACGACGGTGAGTACCGGCCCCGGCGGGCCACTCGGGGCAGGTCCAGCTCAGGCAGGAGCTGGCGATAGGCGACCGGCAGGTCGGCGTTGCACACCACCGCATCCGCCCTCATCACCTCGCCGCCGTCCAGGCGCACGCCGGTGACCGCCCCGTGCGCGCCTGGGCAGCGCACGATCCGCTCCACCCCGGTGCCCAGCTCGATCACCGCCCCCGCCTTCTCGGCCGCCCGGGCCAGCCCGGTGGCCACCGCGTGAATCCCCCCCCGGGGAAACAGCACCCCCTCCACGGTGTCCATGTAGTCGATCACCCCGTAGAGGGCCAGCGCCTCGAAGGGCGAGAGCCCGGCGTAGAGAGCCTGGAAGGAGAACAGCCGTTGCAGCCGGGGATCCGAGAAATATCCCGCCACCACCGAGTGCAACCGGCGCAGGCCGCCCATGCGCACCAGCTCCACGATGGGCGAGAGTGGGCGAGCGATGTCCGGCCAAGAGGCGTAATTTCGATCTATGAACGACGGCATCTCCAGCCGGTACAGCCGCTCCAGCCAGTCGCAGAATGGGCCAAATGAAGCGGCCTCCTTGGGCCCGCACACCGAGCGGATCTCCTCGGTCATGGCCTCCCGGCCCCGGCGGACGCGCACCACGCCCGCCCCGAGTGGGTCGCCCCCCTCGGCGAAGCAGGCCCGGTACATGGGATCGACGGCCACCAGGTCCAGGTGGTCGGCCATGTCGGCCCCGGCGGCGGCGAAGGTGTCGGAGAGGATGCCGCCCATGGTGAGCACCACCGGCCCGGTGTCGAAGCGGTAGCCGCCCTCCTCCACCAGCCCGGCCCGGCCGCCCGGCTGGTCGGCCCGGTCCACCACCGTCACCTGGTGTCCCCCACCGGCCAGGTGGCAGGCGGCCGACAGCCCGCCCAGCCCGGCCCCGACTACGACCACCCGCACGGCTCAGTGCTCCCGGCTGGCGACGAAGTAGGCGAGCTCGATCAGGTGGTGGCGGGCGTCGGGAGTTATGACCCGGGAGGCCTCGATGGCCTGCAGTGACCGCTCGACCAGGCCCGCGATGGTGGCCTCGGTGGCGGCCAGGGCGCCGGTGGCCACCAGCACCTCCTGCAGGCCGACCACCTCTCTCGGGCTCAGATCGGCCGCACCGAAGCGCTCGGCCAGCAGGCGGGCCCCCGGCCCCTGCGCCCGTTCCACCGCCAGGGCGTGCAGCACGGTGGGCTTGCCGTCCCGCAGATCCTCCCCCACCGGCTTGCCGGTGACCGCCGGGTCGCCAAAGGCGCCCAGGATGTCGTCCCGCAGCTGGAAGGCCTCGCCCAGCGGTATGCCGTAGGCCGACAGATCATCGCGAAATTCACCCAGTCGGCCAGCCAGGGCCGCGCCCAGGTGCAAGGGCCGCTCCACGGTGTACTTGCCCGTCTTGTACATGCAGATGCGCCGGGCCGATTCGGCGTCGCAGTCCCTGCGGGCGGTGCCCACCAGGTCCAGGTACTGGCCGAAATTGACCTCCAGGCGCAGCTCGGTGAACACCTCCATGGCCTGCCTGGAGGCACCAGCCAGCAGCCGGTCGGCGTACACGAAGGCCAGGTCGCCGGCCAGGATGGCCACCCCCTCGCCGAATCGGCGGCCCTCGCCCTCCCATCCCGCCACCAGGTGTCGTCCCTCGAAGTCCTGGTGGATGGTCTGGACCCCGTGGCGCTGGCCCGAGCCGTCCATGACATCGTCGTGGATGAGGGCGAAGGAGTGCAACAGCTCCAGGGCGGCGCCGGCATCGGTGATGAGCGGGTCGGCCGGATCGCCTCCCGCCCCCACGAACGACCAGTGGCAAAAGGCGGGCCGCAGGCGCTTGCCGCCGGCCAGCACCAGGCGCCCGAGTGCCTCCAGGGGCTCGGCCAGGTCCCGGTCCAGGTTGGTCCAGCGCCAGATCTCCTGGGACAGCAGGCTGTCGATACGAGCCTCCACCCGCTCGGCGATGGCCGCCAGGCTCCCCAGGGCGGCGGCATCACTGGACGCGCCTGGTGAGCAGGGTGTGGCGCCGGGGGGCGCGGAGATGCCGGCGGGCGTCACGGCATAAGTCACGCCTGATCAGCTTACGCCGATCACCGCCGGTACTCCGGCTCAGGCCGGAGGCAGGGCCCGCAGGTAGCGGTAGACCCCTTCGAAGTCGCTGACTGTCTTGTCCGGGAGTCGGTGCTCGCCGCCCAGGGCCCGGGCGCCATGTACCACCTGGGCGGTGCGCTCCACCACCAGGGCCACGTGCAGGGCCTGGTCAGGGGTGGAGCCGATGCTGATCATGCCGTGGCTGGCCAGCAGGGCGGCGCTGGTGGCGGCCAGGTTGCGCACCGCCTCCTCGCCCAGGGCGGCGGTACCGGTCATGGTGTACTCACACACCGGCACCTCGCCCCCCACGAAGACCACGAACTCCTCGATGGCCGCCGGTATGGGCTGGCGGGCGCAGGCGAACATGGAGGCATGGAGGGGGTGTGAGTGGATGACGCCGCCGACGTTGGGGAGGGATCGGTAGCAAGCCAGGTGGAGGTCCTTTTCGGAGGTGGGGCTGCGGGTGCCCTCTATTACCTGGCCGTCGGTGTCCAACACCACCAGGTCCTGGATGCCCATGGTCTCGTAGCTGACCGAGGAGGGGGTCAGGCAGACGTAGCCGTCGGCGGTGAGGGCCGAGACGTTGCCGGCGGTACCCTCCACCAGACCCTTGTGGTACATGGCCCTGGCTGTCTGGAGGACCGCCTCCTTCTCCGCCAGCCACCTCGGTGCCTCGACCCTGGGCGTGGCGGCGCCGGTCAAGCGAGCACCTCGGGATTGACACCGAGTACCTCGGGATTGACACCGAGTACCTCGGGATTAACACAGTGGAGCGGGCGCTCGCCGGCCAGCAGGCGGGCCAGGTCGCCGGCGATCATCTGGGAGTGGTTGGCCTCGGTGTCATAGGTGGCCCCTCCGATGTGGGGGGTGAGCACCACATTGGCCATGGAGACCAGAGGGTGGTTGGGGGGGAGTATCTCGCCCTCGAAGTGGTCCAAGGCAGCGGCGGCCACCTTGCCCGACGCGAGGGCGCCCACCAGGGCGTCGGTGTCATGCAGGGCGGCCCGGGCGGCATTGACGAACACCACCCCGTCCCTCATGGCCGCGAACTGCTTGGCGCCGATCATCCCGGCCGACTCAGGGGTCACCGCGGCGTGTAGCGAGATCACGTCCGAGCGGTCGAGGAGCTCGTCGAGGGAGACTCTGGCCCCGACCTCGTCGGTGTCGTCTGCGTAGGGGTCGAAGGCGATGACCCGCATGCCCAGGCCCTCCAACCGCCAGCGCACCGCCCGTCCCGCCGCCCCCAGCCCGATGAGGCCGGCCGTGCGCCCACTCAGCTGCCAGGCCCGGAAGCGCTGGTAGGGGATGGTCCCGTCCCGGAACACCTCACCCGCTCGGACGTCGGCATCGGCGGCCAGCAGGTGGCGAGTAGCGCACAGCACCAGGGCCACGGTCATCTCGCCCACCGCGTCGGCGTTGCGCCCAGGGGCCCGCAGCACCGGCACCCCGGCGGCGGTGGCCGCCGCCACGTCCACGTTGGTCGGCTCTCCCCGGGTAGCCCCCACCGCCACCAGGGGTAGGTCGAAGACCGGGCCGGCGCACAGGTCGGCCTCGCAGATCACGATGGTGGCACCCTCGGCCGTGATCCGCTCGGCCAGCTGCTCGGGCGAGTACAGCCGGAGCGGCCGGTGGTCGAGCCAGGGATCCAGGACGACATCGGCCATGGACCTGAGCTGGTCGAGCCCCTCCCCCCGGAAGGGGGCAGTCACCAGGGCAGTGGGTCGCTCGGAGGAGGGCGTCATGGAACTCACCCAGGTCATCCAAGCAGGTGCAGAGCCGGCCTGTCAGGCCCGCTGCGAAGATGGCCCAGTTCAACCGGGGCCAGGCCGGGACCTTGTACCGCAAGGTGATGTCGGTCACGGACAAGGCCAATCTGGCGGCCGACCATTTGCCCTGGGTGCCCCCGAGGCGACTTGTGCTGTCGGTCATGGCTGCTCGCGCTGTGGCAGGCTGCTCGTTGGTGCCGGACACCGAGTGGAAGGACCGCACGGCGAATACTCAGCTCGTCCCGGGCAATGCGCCGGACCTCGTCCCGGCAGTGGCCGGCAAGCCCCGCCTGCGCGGTTGGATCCACGCTGGCGGACTGCCGTTCGTGCTGGCTGCCAGCATCGTGCTGGTCGCTCTGGCCAGGCCTGGGTGGGCCAGAGCCACCACCATCATCTATGCCCTCTGCGCGCTCACCCTGTTCGCCACCAGCGCGGCCTACCATCGCGGCAACTGGGCGCCGCGTACACAAGTCAGGTTGAGGCGGCTCGACCATTGCAACATCTACCTGCTCATCGCCGGTACGTCTGTCCCGGTTGACGCCCTCGGGCTCACCGGCCCGGCCCGCAGCATCAGCCTGTGGGTCATCACCGTTGGAGCGACAATCGGGATCATCTCCCGCCTGGCCTGGCCGGGCGCGCCCAGAGCCATCTACACGGCGACGTACATCGTCCTCGGCTGGTCCACCCTTCCCGTCGTCGTCCTCCTGTTCGGCGATGCGGGGACGGTCACCGCCGCCCTGGTGGTCGCCGGGGGCGCCCTCTACACCGCCGGTGCCATCACCTACGGCCTCAAGCGCCCCAACCCCTCGCCCGCCTGGTTCGGGTTCCACGAGATCTTCCACCTGTGCACCCTGGCCGCGTGGGCCTGTCAGTACATCGCCATCTTCCGCCTGGCCACCTAGACTCGCTCGCCTGTCGACCAAGACGGGGGCGGGCTAGGCGGTGCACGAACTGGTCTATGCCGGGCTGTTCTTGGCAATCCTCGCCATACCCTTTCGCCGGGACCAACGCTGGGCCTGGTGGCCTGGTGGGCCGTGCTGGCAGCCTCGATCGTCTACTCGCTCACCTTCGGGCGAAAGACCCCGACGCTCCTGATGGCGGCGTCCATCCCTCGTTTCTTCCGGGTGCCCAGAAGACCCTTGCCCGGCAATCTGCTAGCATAATGCAACATGAGGACCTTGTACTTGCGGAATGTGCCAGAGGAGGTGGTGGAGCGCCTACAGCGGCTGGCCGCTCGCGATGGGACGTCGCTGACGTCAGTTGCGGTCAGGGAGCTGACCGAGGTGTCGCGTCGAGCTGACAACCCGGCTCTGCTCGGAGCCCTCCCTGATCTCGGTGTGGAGTCAGCCGCGATCGTGGCCCACCTGAAGACCGAGCGGGCCAGAAGGTGATCGTGCTCAACGCCTCGGCGGCTATATCCGCCCTGGTCAACGCCGGCTCCGCCCGCGAAGCCCTCGACGATGGGCAGGTTCATGTCCCACATCTCATCGACTCCGAGGTGGCCAGCGGCCTGCGCCGCCAGGTCATGGACGGCGACCTGGCTCCGGACGACGGTTGGCTAGCGTTGGATACCTGGCGCCATCTGGGCGTGACTCGCTATCCGGTTTACGCACTCCTCGATCGGGTCTGGCAGCTCCGGGAGAACCTCACGGCCTACGATGCCTCGTACGTTGCCCTGGCGGAGGCCCTGAACTGCTCCTTGGTCACCGCTGACCGGCGAATCGGGCGCGCACCCGGTCTACGCTGCCCGGTCACGGTGGTTTCCCGGTAGGCGGGGACGGCTGGGTCAGCTCCAGGCGTATGGTGGCGATCTCGAACGGCGACAGATCCAGGCGGATGACTTGGCGCATGGGTAGGCTCCGGCTGCGATGCCAACGTCGGCCGAGATGCCCGAGGTCGCTGGGATGCCAGATTACTCCGACTCAGAAGTTCAGGACGGCACCTCGCCACCTGGAATGCGCCTACCGCCGGTTGTCCGCCGCCGGCCAAGTGGATGGGTATTGGTGGCGGCCGGCATTGCCGGTCTCAGCCTGGCCGCCGCCTTGGGCTTTTGGGTCCTGGCTGCCGTCAGTCCCCGGGACCAGCTGTTCATCTCGGTGATCGGCGCCATGTGGGCGGTGAACGCGTTGTTCTTCTGGTGGCAGTGGCGCCAGGCGCGCCAGCGCCGCTCGTAGCTGGCGGTTGGCTCGGTGGCCTGTCCCTGCCGCGGCGCGCTCGGAAGTCGAACAACGGTGCACTTGCGCGGCCTTTCAGATGTCCTCATGGACCCCAATGGCCTGTTCTAGCTCTTCGGCGCTCTGGTCGTTGCTGGCGCGGCTCATCTCCGCCAGCGCCCTGGCAATGGCGTCGAGCTTGCGTTGGACCGCGTGCTCAGAGCGGCGCTCGGTGTTCTTGAGCAGGGCCACCAACGTCAGGGTGAGGGCCGACAGCAGGTCTCCGAGGAAGGAACGCCAACCGTCCGGCCAGTGGAGGGCGTACGAAAGCACCCAGGCCAGCACGAGCAGGCAGCAGCCCGAGAAGAACAACGGTGAAGAGGTCAGGTTCGAGACCCGTTCGGCCAGGTGCTCGAAACCGCCCCGGCCCTCTCCGCCGCGTTCGACGGGATGCTTGGTCGACATCGCCCATGCCTATCCCAATCCGTCGCCATCCGGCCAGACGGTCGCCGCTCAGAGGTGGTAGAGGTCGTCGTCCTCGGCCCCGGCCGGGTCGACCGGCCTGGTGCAGGTGGGGCAGTACCACCGAGCCTCCATCGGCGTTCCGCAGGCCCGGTGACGTACCGCGTCGGCGCCGGGCGAGCTGCCTGCTCCCCACTGAGCCAGCAGGCGTAGGACGCCCGCCAGCTCTGAGCCGGTGGCGCTTAGTTGGTAGACGAGCCGCAGGGGCCGGCGGCAGTACGGAGCAGTGGCCACCAGTCCGGCCCTCTCCAGGTGCTTGAGTCGGGCGGACAAGATGTTGGGAGCCAGACCGGGAATGGCCTGGGTCAGTTGGCCAAAACGGCGGGGCCCATCCAAGAGGGCCGAGATGATCAGCAGGATCCATCGGTCCCCAATTTGTCCCAGGGCCTCCTCCAGAGCCGAGGGTCCCTGAGCTGACGACACGGGACCGGCCGGCTGCCGGGCGTCGGGTGCTACCATGAGTCCAGAATAACTTGTAACATGCAAGTGACAACACAAAGGAAGGTCGCGATGGGTATGCTTGACGATCTCGCAGCAACTACTGCCAGGGTGGCCGAGCGGGCCGGCCCGGCCACCGTCGGCATCGGCTCAGGTTGGGCCCAGGGCTCGGGACTGGTGGTGGGCGACGCCGCGGTGCTCACCAATGCCCACAACCTGCGGGACGAGGCCATCACTGTCACCTTCGGTGACGGGCGGGTGACCGAGGGCTCGGTGCGGGGAGTGGACATCGACGGCGACCTGGCCGTGATTGGCGTCGATACCGCCGAGGTGAGCCCCCTGGAATGGTCGAGCACTCCGGTCAGCCTAGGGACACCGGTTCTCGCCCTGGCCAATCCCGGTGGGCAAGGACTGCGGGTAACCCTGGGACAGGTGTCGGCGGTTGGGCAGGCCTTCCGGGGGCCGCGGGGCCGTCGGGTGACCGGGACCGTCGAGCACACGGCTCCGCTGGCCAAGGGTTCCTCGGGTGGCCCGGTGGTCGATGTCGATGGGCGGCTGGTGGGCGTCAACGTCAACCGGCTGGGCGAGGGCTTCTATCTGGCCATCCCGGCCGACCAGGACCTTCGTGCCCGAGTCGATGCCCTGACGGCTGGGTCATCTGCCACCCATCGTCACTTGGGCGTGGCATTGGCACCACCCCGAGTGGCCCGGCGTCTGCGGGCGGCAGTGGGTCTGGCCGAGCGCGACGGGTTGCTGGTGCAAGGGCTGGAGGAGGACGGCCCGGCTGAGCGGTCCGGGATGCGGATCGGCGACTTGGTGGTGGCGGCCTCCGGCCGACCGGTGACCTCGATCGACGAGCTCCACCGTGCCCTGGACATGCTTGGCGATGGTGAGTCGTTGGCCCTGACCGTGCTGCGGGGCAACGACGAAGCTGACCTGACCGTCAGTTTCGGTGCTGCTACGGCACAACCAACTGGCGCTTGAGGATCTTCCCGGTGGCGTTGTGGGGCAGCTCGTCGATCAGGGTGATCTGGCGGGGGACCTTGTAGTCAGCCAGCCGCTCGGCGCAGTGCTCCCTGAGGTCGTCGGGGAGCAGGGCGGTGGACGAGTCTCTGGCCACCACAAAAGCGGCCACGTCCTCCCCCAGGACAGGGTGGGGGACGCCGATGACGGCGGCCTCCAGCACGCCGGGGTGGGCCAGGAGCGCGGCCTCGACCTCGGTGGCGTAGATGTTGTTGCCTCCCCGGATGATCACGTCTTTCATGCGCCCGACGATGTAGAGATACCCGTCCTCGTCCAGGCGGCCGAGATCGCCTGAGTGCAGCCACCCGTCCACCCAGGTATGGGCGGTGGCCTCGTCATCCCGGTAGTACTCCCGCTGGCGGCCCGGCAGGCGGATGGTCACCTCACCCACCTCTCCGACGCCAACCTCGGATCCGCCGGCATCGACTATGCGGACCTCCATGGGTGCCATGGGCTGGCCCACCGATCCGATCCGGCGGGTGGATTCCTCCTTGGGCATGGTGCAGTAGGCGGGGCCGGCTTCGGTCATCCCGTAGCCGTTGGAGACCGTAGCCCCCGGCATCTTGTCCTGGAGCCGGCGAAGGGTGGCCGCCGCCACCGGTGCGCTGCCCAGCGAGCACAGGGCCAGGCTGGACAGGTCGGCTGTCTCGAAGTCGGGATGGGCGATGATCAGCTGGGCCATGGCCGGCACGATGAAGGCGGCCCAGGGTCGCTCGGCGGCGACGACCTCCAGCCAGCGGCCGGGGTCGAACCGGGCCAGGAACAGCCCGGACAAGCCCAGCTTCATGGGGGTGTACACGAAGGCGATACCGGCGAAGCTGAAAAGTGGAGACGCGTGCAGCCAGCCTGAGTGGCCCCATGCTGGCTCGTTGTTGGGTAGTACCGAGGCATTGGCGTGACGCACCACCACCGCCTTGGGGGAACCAGTGGTCCCCGAGGTGTACATGATGTCGGCCACCGCATCGTCACTGATCGGCACCTGTATCTCCGCATCGTCCTGGTCCAGCATCTCATCCCATGCCGTCACCTTGGCGTGGCCGAGATCTGTCTGGGCGTCCCCGGTGACTACGGCCAAGCGGATCGACGCCACGTCTGGCCTGGCCGCAGCCAGGGTAGCCAGCAGGTCCGGCGAGGTGATCACCACGGTGGCTCCGGCATGGTCGAGGATGCTGGCCAGCTCACCCACCGACATCCGGGTATTGGTGGGTACCGCTATCGCCCCGGCCTTGTGGACCGCCGCGTAGGCCACCACCCACGCCAGCACCTCCTCGCCCGGCAGGTAGATGGAGACCCGGTCGCCCGGGGCCACGCCGGACCCGATCAGTCCCCGGGCCAGCCGGTTCGACTCGGTCTCCCAGGCCGCGAAGGTGAGGGAGGTGCCCTCGTCCAGGTTGCGATAGCCCACCTCGTCGGGATAGAGGCGGGCCATGGTCCGAAGCTGCTCAGGGAGCAACTGGGCCGCGGATCCAGGCCTGGTCAGCGGTTCACCTGGGTCATGTCCGGGTAGCGCTGGCCAACGACAGCGTCGCGGGGCACCGCCTCCTCCAGGCGGCTCAGATCCTCGGGGCTGAGCTCGACATCGAGGGCGGCCACATTTTCCTCCAGGTAGCTTCGGCGCTTGGTGCCCGGGATGGGCACCACGTCAGCGCCGCGGGCCAGCACCCAGGCCAGAGCCAATTGGGCGGCGGTGATCCCCTTCTCTTCGGCCTGGAGCTTCACCTGCTCCACCAGCTGATAGTTGTGCCGAAAGCTCTCCGTCTCGAACCGGGGCGAGTTGCGGCGGAAGTCGTCGGGGTCCAGATCGTCGGGACTCTGCCACCGCCCGGTGAGGAATCCCCGGCCCAGCGGGCTGTAGGCCACGAAGCCGATCCCCAGCTCGCGTAACGCGGGCACAACTTCATCTTCGACGTCGCGGCTCCACAGCGACCATTCGGACTGTACGGCGCTGATGGGATGCTCGGCGTGAGCTCGGCGGATGGTGTCGGCGCTGGCCTCCGAGAGCCCCAGGTAGGCCACTTTGCCCGCCTCGACCAGCTCGGCCATGGCCCCCACCGTCTCTTCGATGGGCACAGTCAGGTCAACTCGGTGCTGGTAGTAGAGGTCGATTCGTTCGACCTGCAGACGGCGCAGGGATGCGTCGCATGCCTGGCGCACGTATTCCGGATCGCCCCTTATGCCGCGGTAGGAACGATCCTCGCCGCGCACATTGGCGAACTTGGTGGCCAGGACCACCTCGTCGCGTCGGCCGGCGATGGCCCGACCCACCAGTTGCTCGTTGGTGAATGGGCCGTACATGTCGGCCGTGTCGATGAAGGTGACGCTGAGGTCAAGCGCCCGGTGGATGGTGGCGATGGACTCCTGTTCGTCGCCCGGGCCGTAGAACACGGACATGCCCATGCAGCCCAGTCCCTCGGCCGACACCGTCAGCCCTTCTCCGCCCAAGCTGCGAATCTCCATCTCGTCTCCCTCGTCTCTGCGTCATTTCGTCCCTACGGTCGTAGCGGCCTTCGCCGACCATCTACCCTCTAACGTTATTGCTGCGAGCGGAAAGCCATGACCGAGCTGGCGGCGGCCACCGAGCTGACCGTAGGCATCGACATCGGGACCACCTCGACCAAGGCACTGGCGGTGGATGTCGACGGCAACATAGTGGCCAGGCATCGGGTTCCACATCCGTTGGTGGTCCGCGAGGCCACCTTGATGGAACACGACGCCAACCGAGCCTGGCGACGAGGTCCCGGCCTGGCCCTGGCTGGCCTGGGAACGATAGCCCCGGTTGGGGTGTGCGTGGCCGCCATGGTGCCTTCCCTATGCGCCGTTGATCACCGCGGGGTGCCTAGCACCCCTGGCCTGCTCTACGGTGACGCCAGGGGCGCCGCCCAGATCTCAACCGCGTCACCGGTCAGCGGGGAGCTGGGAGCCATGCTGGCCTGGGCCGCCCAGCACCACTCCCGGGCCAGTGGGTACTGGCCAGCCCAGGCGGTGGCCAACCACGCCTTGGGAGGACAGGCGGTCATCGACTCGGGCGCGGCAGCTCTGGCCCTACCGCTGTTCAACGGCCAGGGATGGGACGAGAAGGCAGCCGCCGCATTGGGCCTGGCGCCGGCCCAGCTGCCCAAGGTGGTCGGTACCGGCCAGCCCGCCGGTTGGCTGGGTGGTTCCAGGAGCGGGTCGGGCGGCGGCACCCGGGACAGTGGCGGCCCCTGGGACAGTGGCGGCGGGCCAGGGGGCAGCAGCCAGGCGGTGCTGGCCTCGGGGCTGGTGGACGCCATGGGCGAGCAGATGGTGGCCGGCGCCGACCATGACGGTGATGTGCTGGTCATCTGCGGCACCACCCTCATCACCTGGGTGATCTCGTCGCAGTGGCGGCAGGTGCCGGGACTGTGGACCGTCCCTCATACCACTCCGGGAAGGGTGATGACAGGAGGCGCCAGCGGAGCTGGCGGCCTCTTCTTGAATTGGGCCAACGGCCTGCTGGGCCGGGCTGGACCGGCGACCGACCCCAACCGGGTGCCGGTGTGGACGCCCTACCCGCGCGGCGAGCGCACGCCACTGCACGATTCGGGTCGCCGGGCCGCCCTATCGGGCCTGGACCTGACCCACGGTGCCGGGGCCGTGCGCCGGGCCGCCTTCGAGGCGTCGGGGTTCGTCGTTCGCCACCACATCGACTGTGCTGGCCTGCCGGCCCGGCGGCTGGTGGCCACCGGAGGGGGTGTGCGGGTGGCGGAGTGGGTCCAGGCCCTGGCTGACTGCACCAGCTTGCCGGTCGATGTGGCTCAGGTACCCGAGGGCGGGGCTCTGGGGGCGGCGTTCGTGGCCCGGATGGCCGCAGGTCGGGAGACGTCGCTGGCCGACGCCGCCCGGTGGGCCCGAGTGGGCCGCCAGGTGGAGCCGGACCCCTCGTGGGTCGGCCCGGTCGCCGAGCGCTATGCCATTTTTCGAGAGTTGAGCGGCCGCCCGAACGGCTGAGACCGCGGACCCCGTGCTGAGCGCCCTTGTTTGTGCTCGTTGGGTGCCCTAACTGTGCCGACTGGGTGGCGCCATGGCGCACTTGGTCCGCACAGTTGCTCTAATGTTCCGCGCCCGAGACTCGCTCACAATACCGTGCCAGTGAGGCCAGGATCTCCTCAGCTGTCTTCACCCTGACATAGGGACAAGGATTCTCGTTCCACGTCGCGATCCAATCCTTGCTG
>JAABUZ0100001107.1_pt1 | contig 54530 bp, 68 predicted proteins | sample 5562091 | NCBI WGS metagenome assembly JAABUZ01 (sample SAMN12813069, study PRJNA571459) | rock metagenome | isolation source: Antarctica rocks | place: Antarctica: Victoria Land, Linnaeus Terrace sud | collected 2015-12-21 | reverse complement strand
CGCCAGACTGTGCGCAGGCGCCGGCCCGAACATCGCACCGCGTGGTCGGCGAACGCATCTAGAGCAGGGGCATCTGTGGTTCCTGCTACAGGTTTGTTGTACCACCGATGATACAGTTGGGCAAGAGACAGAATCACGACACGGGCGGAGGGGGTGATGGAGCAGGCAACACCCTCCCAGCGCGGGGTGTACGGCATCTCGGTGGCCTCCGAGCTCTCCGGGGTGGGCCCGCAGGCGCTGCGGTTGTACGAGCGACACGGGTTGCTGGCCCCGGCCCGCACCGATGGCGGCACCCGCCGCTACAGCGACGCCGACCTGCACCGGCTCCAGCGCATCACCGACCTCATCGACGCCGGGGTCAACCTCGCCGGGATCGCCCAGATCCTGCACCTGCAAATCACCAACACCCAACTGGAGACCGACAACGCCGAGCTCCGCGCGACCAAGGAGGCCGACCATGGTTGAGCCCACCCCGCCCGGTGATGAGGTTCCCGTGGCCGACCTGATCGCCCAGCGCACCCCCATCGAGGACACCGGCACCGACGGTGCCGGTCGTCTCTTCCCCACTCCGATGGCCGCTGCGTGGGAGGCCGACGAGGCCGATCAGCTGGAGCAAGCAATCATCGTCCCGTTGCCCGAGGAGGACGATCACGACCCCGGACTCGACCGCTGACCCGCACCACCGCCAGCCGTTTCAGCAGGCGGTGAAGTGTTCCGCCAGGAGGTCACCCACATAGGTGGGGGCCTGCGGTGGGGCAGGAACCCCGCCGGCGGGAGACACCCAGGCGGTGAGGGCGCCGCTGTTGTCGAAGGCTTGGATGCGGCGACCGCGGTAGCGGCGCTGCATCCCACGGGGTGCTGCGGCCCCGTGGTTCCCGCCGCGGTCACTATCACGGGGCAACAACAGGCTTTCCAGTGACGGAAGCCAAATCATGAATTCCACCCCGGGGCAATCCGTCTCAGCCCGATCCAGCATGGCATCGACGAGCCGCTGAACCGCGGTCGGGTGCTGCATACCCCCACTGTGCCAGCCAGGAATGATCATTGCCACCTCAGCTGCGCCCCACGCGGTGACCGGGTGACCGTCGGGAGCACCGAAGACCCGCACGGGCTGCTGATGGGCACCACGGCTCGCCGGGTGGTCTGTGCCGTTCCGGGTTATCCCTGGGTTGCCAGGGCGCGGTAGAGCGAGGCAACCGAGGGGTGGCGGCCGGTGTTCTTGCCGGTGGCGATGGTCAGCTTCGTGGCGATCTGCCGGATCGGGGTGCCCTGGTCTTTCAACGCGCGGGCGAAGAGCAGCATGTCGTCGTCGATGACCTTGGGGCGTCCGCCGTGGTTGCCCTTGGCCGCGGCAGCCTGTTGGCCTTCCAGGGTTTTCTCCCGGATGTAGTTACGGTCCAGTTGCGCGGCAACGGCCAGCACCGCGAAGAGGATGGCGCCCATACCGGCCGGGTCGTAGATACCGGTGAGCGGGCCGGTGAGCAGCTCGAGCTGGATGCCGCTGGTCTCCAGGGCGGCGGTGAGGGCCATGAGTTCACCCGCGTTGCGGGCCAGGCGTTTCATCTCGTGGGCGGTGAGGATGACCGGCTGGTCGGGGGCGGCCTGCTTGATGTCGCTGGCCAGGGCGAGAGCATTCTCGAACTCGGGCCGGATTTTGATCCGGCTGCTGATCTTCTCCGAGAAGATCCGGGTGCAGTGCGCGTGGGTCAGCGCGTCGATCTGGATCTGTAACTCCTGCTGGGCGGTGCTGCATCTCGCGTAGCCGATCCGGATCGGGGCGCCTCCCAGTGGCGCTTCGGCGGCGTCGACCACGGGGTGGGGCTTCCACGCTGTGCCGGGGCCGCGGTCGGGCGGGACGGTCACAGCGAGGTTCTCGCGCAGTGCGGGCACGAGGATGAAGGGGGCAGTGTGGTACTTCGCGGCGGTCTTGCCGCCGCGGGTGCGACACGGGCTGCCGGGCGGCGTCTGGCATTTAGGGCACGGGTGGCGCTCGACCGCGTCGGCGGCCTGCTGCGGGGTCAACTCCATCCCCGCATCCTCGCAGAACCCACTGTCACAACCGCGGAATTATGCGAGGTGTTGTGCGAATCGCGACCTGGGTGAACAGGCACCCGAATCGAGTCTTCGCAGAACTCGCACAATTGACCATTTGTGAGACTCCTTGGCGATCTACGCCCCCGGCTCGCCGTGTACAGGACCATGGAACAAGATCGGTGGCAGTGCAGACAAGTACGGACACTCTGGATGCTCGCCCTCGTCTGCACACAGCCGCAAACTCCATGCTCCGAGTGCACGCGACCTCGGACATCGACAAGACCCTGCCCTCGGCCGCGGCCATGCCAGTTTCAAGGACTGAGACGGACGTTTCGTGCAAGTCCAGGTGCGAAGATCACCGAATGACGCAAAGTAACCTCCTTGAAGCCATCCAGATTGAAATAGAGCATGAACTCGCCCGGCGCGGCAACGGCCTTGCGCCAGCCGTCGCATCTGGCGCACGGGCTGAGGCGAATTTCAATGAGAAGGAACGCGCTGCCATCGAGGAAGATCATGCGTTCGTCGTGGAAGCGCAGAAACCAGGCAATGTAGTCTCCTCAGACAGAATGGAGAAGCTCACAGCCCGGTACCTGCCTCACTCCTTGTAAGGCGAAGGACTGTGGAAGCGCGCCTACGACCCGTGAACGCCCTCCTCGGGTTGATGACCCCGGGAGACCTGACCCCGCCGGTCCTGGCCGATGCTGGATTCCGTGTCGCCGGGCTGGAGATCCCGTCGGTCTTGAGTCGGACAGACTCGTGATCGACGTCCTCTTGGTGCACGACTTGACCGGGCATTTGCTGGCGTGCGAGGCGAAGTCGGGGGCGAACGTCGGAGAGGCTCAGGCCCGGAAGTACGCAGCCCTGGACGCGCACCAGGTAGTCCTGGCAGGCTCCGTCGATCTGCCAAGAAGAACCGCTCCAACCGTAGAGCCACTGTTCGCCTGCCTCGCACCCAACAGTGCCCGGATCCGTCTCGGCTTGGAACGCATTGGGGTGCACGCAGCGGTCCTCGCTGCCTCTCCTCATCAGATCACCCTAGATAATCCCAATTACGCTGGTGACCTGCTCGCGAACGCGCTGCGCAAGCCGGTCCACTTGGTTGCCGGTGTTCCCCGGATCATTCCGTACGACCAGGACAGCCCTCTGGACGTCATCCGCCCCGCCGTGCGATCCGTCCTGGTAGCGCACCTGTCGCGACGGACGCCGCAGGCTAGCAGCGCGACGATCGCCGAGGAGACTGCCCCGATGCTCCCCGCCTACGGCAAAGCTGCCCGTAACACCTTCCACCGTAAGGTCGAGGATGCACTGCGGCAGATCGCGACCGCCGAACCAGAGATGTTTGAATACCAGGTCCGGACAGGCAACCATGACCCGCGCGTCCGGTTCTTGCGCACACCTGAGGACAACGACCCGCGCGGCAGAACCCAGGGATATCAAGCGCTCGCCCGCCCGGCGCATACTCGCCACAGGCGCCGACCTGCGGATGACCCCGACCAGCTTGACTTGCTACGTGAGCTCGAAGAGACCGACGACGCCGGTGGGGACACCGATGATGGACGACGCACAGGAGAGGAGGAATTGTGACTGCCAGAGCCGACCTTGCCGACCGCCTTATGCTCAGCACCACTACGCCGACCAAAACGTTCGTGCTCGACGTGCACACCACCGACCCTGACCTCTATCTCGAGGACCTCGTCGGGCGGTCCAACGTCGAGGCGACCAGCGACGCAGCGTTGTGGGGCGTGCATCTGCCCGAGGGTGACTTCTGGGTCGACCAACTCGACCCGCGATTCTGGTCGTTCCACACCGACATGCCCGTGCACGATGCGCGCCGCTACCTCCGGGAGCGGGTCGAGGAACGCAGAGACCTCGACTGGGTGTGGCTGCCGTCTGAGCACCTGCGCCAGGTTGCCCCCGGCACCGGTGCCCGCCGAGTTCGCACGAGTTTCTCTGGTCGGGGACTGCTTGGCTCCGACGCTCGAACCAACAGACTAAACCTGGAGGCGTCCGGCTCAGTCGCAGACGAGGTCCTCGACTATCTCGCCAGCAGCGTCGAGTACCGGTCCGCGGTCAGCCTGGAGGGAATCCAAGTTGCTATCGGCGACCCCGACAACGGTCAGCTCAGCGAGGCCGTTACTCGCATGGGAAAATTTGCCGCCTCCGGTGACAGCCTGGAGCTGCATTTCCAGTTTGTGCGCTCCGTTGTCTTCCGCTATGCCCGCCTCGTCAACCTGCTCGAGGACAACGCAATCGGCTGGGAGGCGCTGGACCCGGACGTCGACGGCGGCGGCATTCTCACCGGCGCACCCGTCACCGTCGAGTTCAGCCGGTCCGTCCCTGACATGCACGTGTTTGTTGAGGAAATGTTCGCGTCTCGACGGCCCTTTAGGTTGTGGGGCATCCCCGAAATCACCGATGGCATCGCCGAAGTCGACGCCATCGACCTGCACGTCGGCCAACGCCTCCGCGTCGACATCGGACCAACTTGGATGCGCGTCTACCTAGAGCGCGGGTCTTGCGGGAACACCGTCGCCCGGCTCATCAGCAACCTCCAACACAAGTTCGACAGCGCCCTACGCCTCGCTCTTCCCGAGCTGCAAGCAGCGTTCACAGCACAGGGGCCGAGTAGTTAGTGCGTGAGCCGCGGGCGCGGAGCGCAGCCGCAGCCGACCCTCGCCGGACAGGAAGTTGGCACAGCAGGGTGGACATCGGGACGTCGAGCTGGGCGGCCAGGGACTCGATGGCGGCGGCGTCCTCGGGGCACCCGTCGATGCAGTAACGCCGATCAAGGGGTCGGAGGCGGTCTGCGACGCCGTTAAAAGCGCCGGGAGCCAACCTCTCCGGGGATAGCCTCGCAGTCATGGCTCCGAAGCAGGACCACCCACGAATGTGGAGCATCCTCCACGTTTTGCTGGTCTGAGTGCGTCCCCTGCCTTGTCCAGCTGGGCGATCGCCGCGTCAACGACCAGCAGCTCGACGCTCATCAGAACGCAAAGCCGACCGACAACAAACTCGGGCCCTGTGGTGGCCGATTCTTCCTCCTGCGATCGCGTTGACTGGCCTACTGTTGCCGCTGAAGGGCCCCCCGACACCTCATCCCCCGAGCGGTCCGGGCTCTTCGCCCGTACTTGCCGACTCTGAGTGTCCCGCCCACTTCTCCTTCACGCCGCCCCCGGGATGCTGTGGTGTTGGTCTACGACCGCATTGGCGACCACCTCGTGGGCAACAATGTGTGTATCCCCGGCAACCCAGACTGGAGCTTATGATGCCCCTTCCCACCCTGACCCCTGAGCAGCGCCGCCAGGCACTGGGCAAAGCAGCGGCCGCTCGCACGGCCCGCAAGCACCTGTTGGACGAGGTGAAGGCCGGGAAGCTGAGCCTTGCCCACGTCCTCGAGAGCGCGGAGCGCGACGGGCTGGTGCAGAAGACGAAGATCCTGGCCATCGTGAAGGCGTTGCCCGGCGTTGGTGTGGTGCGTGCGGCGCAGCTGCTCGAGAACGCTCAAGTTGACCCAGCTCGCCGGGTGGGTGGTCTCGGTACTCGCCAGAGGCAAGCCCTGATCGACGGCTACACCGGTCGTTGAGGAGCATCATGAATCTCCCCCGCGCGGTGGCACGAGCCGCCGCAAACGCTGCGACGGCGGTGACCGAGGCCGCTGGCGCGGTGACTGGAGCGGTCGTTGGTGGTGTTTTTGGTGCCATCAAGGGCGCAGTCAACGGGGTAGGCCTCGGTAACTCTCACCGGCACAACACCGGCAACGATGACCGGACTTCCGCACCCCGCACCACGCCCGCCCGGAAAGCCACCGCGAGGGCTGCGTCCCCCCGCCCGGGTCCCGCCGGAACGCGCGGGAAGCCCACCACAATCAACCGCAACGACACTGCATCGATTCGGGCCTGGGCACGCAGTAACGGCCATCCCGTGTCCGCACGCGGCCGCATCCCCACCGCCGTCCGCGATGCCTACAACGCAGCTCACTGACCAACGCGCCGTCCCATCGCGCCGCCTCGCGGTAGGGGTGTCGGTGGGATCTGAGGGTCTCATTCTGCACGTCGACGCCGATGCGTTCTTCGCCTCCGTGGAACAACGCCAGAAACCATCCACCGCGAGGGCCCCGGTCATCGTGTGTGGGCTCGGTCCCCGCGGAGTGGTCGCCACCGCCAGCTACCAGGCCCGCCGATTCGGGGTGGGCTCGGCGATGGCCACCCCCACCGCGATGCGCCGCTGCCCGCACGGGGTGTTCCTCGCCCCGCGGATGCAGGCATACCGCGAACACTCCGCGGCGATCATGACCGTGCTTTCCCGTTTCGCCGACGTCCTCGAACAGGTCAGCATCGACGAGGCCTACTTGGAAATTCGGTCCCTCACGATCCCTGCCGACCGATTGCTCACCGAGGTAGCAGCGGCGGTGTGGCACGCCACCGGGCTGCGTGTATCGGTGGGAGCGGGCCACTCAAAGCTGCTGGCCAAGCTCGCCTCGACGTCCGCGAAACCACGAGGCGTGCGCGTCATCAGCAGCGAAGCGCAACAGGCGTTCCTCGACGCGCTGCCCGTCACCGCGCTGCCCGGCATCGGGCCCGTCGCCGCAGCCCGTCTCACCGAAATGGGTATCGACACCCCCGCCCAGCTCCGTGCCCAACCGACCAGACTGCTGAAGCGCCTGCTGGGTACCGCCGCCGGTACCGCCGCGGTGGCCATGGCCCAGGGCCGCGACACCCGCCCGGTCGGCCCCTCCCGAGAAGTGAAGACGCTCAGCGCCGATCGGACGATGGACTACGACGTCCCCGCCTCGCAGCTGGTGCCGGTTCTCGACACGGTCCTCGACGCCGCCCACCACCGCCTCGCCGAGTCGGGGGCAGCGGCGCGGACCGTGACAGTCCGCCTCCGCAATGCGCAGTTCACCACGATCGGCCGATCGGTCTCCCTGCCCCAGGCCTGCACCGAGCTCGGCGAGCTGAGCTCGGCGGCACTGACCGCCCTGCGAGCGGCAACCGAGGCGATGGGCCTGGACACCGAGGAAGAATCCGGTGCCGGAGCACGCCTGCTCGGAGTCGCGCTCGGCGCACTCTCGACCTCACCACAGCTGACTCTGCTACCAGGTGAGACAACACATCAGAGCCCCACCGACCCCGCCGCACTCCCGCTACCCCCACAGAACAACCAACCGACCGCACGGGGGCCTCGTGGGAATGACTGGATGCCCGGCCGCGACGTGCAGCACACCGAGCTGGGACGCGGATGGGTTGTGCGGTCAATCTCGGCACAGGACTCACCCTCCGGAACGGACGAGCTGCACGTGCGCTTCGAGACCACCAACTCCCGATCTGCGCGCCAACGCCGCTTCCCGATCGGCGACCCCTACCTGACCGCGACAGCACCAACACCAGTCCAGAGGATGGACAGGCAAGGCGAGGTGGGACTCTCATAGCGAGCGAGCTGCCATGTCTACTTGGGCAATCCCCCTGGGCGGGCGACCTTTCACGCCGGTGGTGGTTGGGCGTCCGTAAACCTCTGCACCGACCGCCGGTGCCGTCGGGAGCCCAACCGCGGGCCGGGTGGTGTCGTGTTCAGGCTTCGGGAAGGTGGTGGCGTTGTACGTCCCGGATGACCTCGGCGAGCTCATCTGGGCTCGGCAACGCGGGGCGAACCTCCTCGGGCAGGGCCCGATGGGTGGTGTAGGTGCTCACCGCCAGCGGGATCTCGAACCCTCGTGGCGCGTACTCGACCACGACGTCGTCACGTTCAGCGGCCAACAGGATGCCGACGGTCGAGCCGTCACCATGCTCAGGCCGCCGGCTCAGCAGGTCATCGACGGCGTTGACGTAGAAGTTCAGCTGCCCAGGTGCCCGGGTTCGACCCGGCCGGCCTTCAGCTCGAACACGAACGTGTGCCTACTTCCCAGCGGAATGGATTATGAATCCGAATTGGGTGAGCGGGTTGAGTGCTGCGCTCACCGCCGATGGGTCGCGAGAGGACACGGCAAACACTTCCGTATTGCCATCGTTGGTGAGAGTGGTGGCGTACCCACCAAAGTGAGTCATATCGTTCTGCAGCTTGAATGTCGAGGAGTAGGCGCCGATCACTACTACATCCACGGCCCCCGCGAACCCCGCGGGCCCAGTGCTGATGCAGGTCGCTGTTCCGGCGATAGAGTTGGGCAGAAGGTTGCCACCGTTTCCATTTATGAACGTCCCGGTTTTACATACCGCGGCGTACCACTGGTCGCTGGTCGAGCCCCTACGTGTCAGGGTCTTCCCACAACCACTCGGCGAACCGTTCGCTAATCTTGCGGGCCTTCTCTTGGGCTTCGAACGTCACCTGCAGGTGCGCGCGGTGATCAGTTCTGATCACCGCGCCGTCCGCCGTCCGCCGTCCGCCGCCCGCAGACCACCGCCGCCCGCCGGTCGGCAAGCTGTCGCGCGCGATCCGGCGGCACGCGTGCGAGAGGCGCCTGCCCGGCGCCGGTAGGGTCCGTCACCGGGGCACGTTCGCGGCCGCGGGAAGGACTCGATGGCGCCGACAGCTGACAAACCCGCGGTCATGTACGACGTCGCCCGGCTGGCCGGGGTGTCGCACCAGACGGTGTCCCGGGTGCTCAACGATCGACCCAACGTGCGGGAGGAAACCCGCGAGCGGGTGCTGCGCGCGATCGTGCAGCTGGGCTATCAGCCGAATGCGGTCGCCCGGGCGCTGGTCACCCGGCGCACCCGCCGGATCGGGGTGATCAGCTCCTACAGCCGCCTGTTCGGTCCGGCCTCCACCCTGTTCGCCATCGAGCAGGCCGCACGGGCCGCCGGGTACACCGTGACGGTGACGAGTACCGAAGGAATGGACGGCGCCCGTACGCGTTCCGCGGTGAGCGCCATGGCGGATCGGTCGGTGGACGGCATCATCGTCATCGCGACGAGCGACAGCGCCGCGCGGAGCATTCGCGGCATGCCGGCGGTGGTCCCCGTGGTGGCCCTCGAAGCGGCGTACTCCGCGGACGTCCCGGTCGCCTCGATCGACCAGGAGCTGGGTGCCCGCCTGGCTACCGAGCATCTGCTGGGACTGGGACACCGGGGCGTGGTGCACCTGGCAGGCCCGGCGGACTTCCCCGAGGCGCGGCAGCGGATCGACGGTTGGCGCAGCGCGCTCAGCCTGGCCGGGGTGACCGAGCAGGTGCTGCTGCAGGGTGACTGGAGCCCCGGCGCGGGCTACCGGGCCGCCGCCGAGCTCGCCACCCGCGACGAGGTCACCGCCGTCTTCGCCGCGAACGACCAGCTGGCGCTCGGTCTGCTGTGCGGCCTCGACGAACGCGGCATCCGGGTCCCCGAGGACATCAGCGTGGTGGGATTCGACGACATCCCCGAATCCGAGTTCCTGGTGCCGTCCCTGACGACGGTGCACCAGGACTTCGACGAGGTCGGCCGCCGGGGGATGCGCATCCTGATGAATCTGATCGCGGGCGGTGACGTCGACCCCGCGGCCTCCGAACCCGTCGAGCCGCGGTTGGTCCTGCGCAGCAGCTCCGCTCTCCCACCGTGCTGAGCAAACCCGGCTAATCGTGACCGGACTGTGACCTGGGACACTTGCTCTTCCGAATGTTAACGATAACCATCACTCCAATCGTTCCCTGGACCCGATCCCGTTCGCACAGTAAGGCGCTGCATGTCCCAGATCTCCCGGACCGCACTGGTGGTCGGCATCGACTACGGCACGCTGTCCGGTCGGGCGGTGGTGGTCCGCGTGCACGACGGAGCCGAGCTCGGTTCCGCGGTGCACGAGTACCCCCATGGCGTTCTCACCCGCACGCTGCCGCACGCCGACCAACCGCTGCCGCCGGACTGGGCGCTGCAGGTTCCCGGTGACTACCTCGAGGTGCTGCAGCACGCCGTTCCCGCGGCCCTGGCCGCCGCCGGTGCCGACCCGGCCGAGGTCATCGGGATCGGTACCGACTTCACTGCGTGCACCATGGTTCCCACCACTGCCGACGGCACACCGCTCAGCGAGCTCGCCGCCTACGCCGACCGTCCGCACGCCTACGTCAAGCTGTGGCGCCACCACACCGCACAACCCCATGCCGACCGGATCAACGAGCTCGCCGCCAAGCGTGGGGAGACGTGGCTCCCGCGGTACGGCGGCCTGATCTCCGCGGAATGGGAGTTCGCCAAGGCGCTGCAGGTGCTGGAGGAGGACCCCGAGGTCTACGAGGCCATCGAGTGCTGGGTCGAGGCCGCCGACTGGATCGTGTGGCAGCTCACCGGCGACTACGTCCGGAACGCCTGCAGCGCCGGTTACAAGGGCATCCTGCAGGACGGCGAGTACCCGAGCGCGGAGTTCCTCGGCGAGCTGGCACCGGGATTCGCCGATTTCGTGCCCACCAAGCTGGCCCAGCCGATCGGCGAGCTCGGCGCGGCGGCGGGCACCCTGAGCGCCCGGGCCTCGGCGTGGACCACCATCCCTGCCGGTGTCCCGGTCGCGGTGGGCAACGTCGACGCCCACGTGACCGCCGCGGCCGGCAACGCCCTGGCACCCGGCCAGCTGGTCGCCACGATGGGCACCTCCACCTGCCACGTGCTGAACGGCACCGAGCTGCGGGAGGTTCCCGGCATGTGCGGGGTCGTGCACGGCGGCATCGTCGCCGGATCATGGGGCTACGAGGCCGGCCAGAGCGGGGTGGGTGACATCTTCGGCCACTTCGTGGACACCGCGGTGCCCGCCGACTACGCACAGCGGGCGGCGGCCGCGGGCACCTCCGTGCACGGGTACCTCACCGTGCTCGCGGCCGAGCAGCGCGTCGGCGAGCACGGACTCCTCGCGCTGGACTGGCACAGCGGCAACCGCAGCGTCCTGGTGGACCACGAGCTGTCCGGGCTGCTCGTCGGCGAGACCCTCGCCACCCGGCCGGAAGACGTCTACCGGGCGCTGCTGGAAGCCACCGCCTTCGGGACCCGGACGATCATCGAGACCTTCGGTGCTGCCGGGGTACCGGTCACCGAGCTGGTCATCGCGGGTGGCCTGGTGCAGAACGCGCTGCTGATGCAGATCTACTCCGACGTCACCCAGCTGCCGCTGTCGGTCATCACCTCCGGCCAGGCCCCCGCCCTCGGCTCGGCCATCCACGCTGCCGTTGCGGCCGGCGCCTATCCCGACGTGCCCCGGGCGGCAGCGGCCATGGGGCGGGTGCAACGTGCGGTGTACACCCCGAACGCGGAGAACGCGGCGGTCTATGACGAGCTCTACGCCGAGTACACCCACCTGCACGACTACTTCGGCCGTGGCGGCAACGACGTGATGCGCCGGTTGAAGCGGATCCGCCGGACGGCGGTCGAGGCATGACGCTCACCGGCTCGGTCACCGACACCATCGCCGCGGTGCGGACAGAGGTCGCGGCCCTGCACGCCGAGCTGCCGCGCAACGAGCTGGTCGTCTGGACGGCGGGCAACGTCTCGGCCCGCGTGCCGGGTGCGGATCTGCTGGTGATCAAGCCCTCGGGGGTGCATTACGACGAGATCACCGCGGAGAGCATGGTGGTCACCGACCTGCGCGGCACGCTCGTCGACGGCGAACTCGCGCCGTCCTCGGACACCGCCGCGCACGCGTACGTGTACCGGAACCTGCCCGCCGTCCACGGCGTGGTGCACACCCACTCGACCTTCGCGACCGCATGGGCGGCGCGCGGCGAAGCCATCCCCTGCGTCCTGACCATGATCGCCGACGAGTTCGGCGGTGAGATACCCCTCGGGCCGTTCGCGATGATCGGTGACGAGTCGATCGGCCGCGGCATCGTGGACACCCTCCGCGGGCACCGGTCCACCGCCGTCCTGATGCGCGCGCACGGGGTGTTCACCATCGGCGCCAGCGCCCGGGCCGCGGTCAAGTCGGCGATCATGTGCGAGGACGTCGCCCGCACCGTGCACGTGGCCCGGCAGCTCGGCGAGCCGCAACCCATCGCGCAGGCCGACATCGACTCCCTCTATGTGCGCTACCACAACGTCTACGGGCAGGCCCACGCATGAGCGAGCGGAGCGACGTGGGGGTGCACGCATGACCACCCCTCAGATCTGGTTCCTGACCGGCAGCCAGCACCTCTACGGTCCGGAGACCCTCGCGCAGGTGGCGAGCCAGTCCCAGCAGATCCAGCGCGAGCTCGGCGACTCGGGAGCAGTCCCGGCCGAGATCGTCTGGCAGCCGGTGCTCACCGACTCCGCCTCCATCCGAGCGGTCATGCTCGCGGCCAATGCCGCCGACGAGTGCATCGGCATCATCGCCTGGATGCACACGTTCTCGCCGGCCAAGATGTGGATCAGCGGCCTCGACGCGCTGCGCAAGCCGCTGCTGCACCTGCACACCCAGCTGCACTCGGCACTGCCGTGGGAGTCCCTCGACATGGACTTCATGAATCTGAACCAGGCGGCCCACGGTGACCGGGAGTTCGGGTTCATCCAGACCCGGCTGGGCGTCGCTCGCAAGACGGTGGCCGGACACGTCTCCGACCCCGAGCTGGTGCGGCGGGTCGCCGGCTGGGCCAGGGCGGCTGCGGGTTTCGCCCACCTGCGCACCCTGCGGATGGCACGCTTCGGGGACAACATGCGCGACGTCGCCGTCACCGAGGGCGATAAGGTGGAGGCGGAGCTGCGGTTCGGCGTGTCGGTGAACACCTACGGGGTGAACGACCTGGTCGCGGTGGTCGACGAGGTCGAGGACGCGGCCATCGACGGGCTGGTGGCCGAGTACGCGGACAGCTACCGGCTGGCCGCGGAGCTCCGGGTCGCTGGGGCGCGGCACCCCTCCCTGCGCTACGCCGCCCGGCTGGAGCTCGGCCTGCGCCGGTTCCTCGAGGAGGGCGGTTTCGGGGCCTTCACCACCAACTTCGAGGACCTCGGTGGCCTGCGGCAGCTGCCGGGGCTGGCCGTGCAACGCCTGATGCGTGACGGTTACGGCTTCGGCGGGGAGGGGGACTGGAAGACCTCGGCCATGCTCGCCGCCGTCAAGGCGATGGGCGCCGGAACCGGACGCGGCACCTCGTTCATGGAGGACTACACCTACCATTTCAGCCCCGGCGAACCGAAGATCCTAGGGGCGCACATGCTCGAGGTCTGCCCGAGCATCGCCGCCGACACCCCCTCCTGCGAAATCCACCCCCTCGGCATCGGCGCCCGCGAAGACCCGGTCCGGCTGGTGTTCGACGCCACCCCCGGTGGCGGTGTCGTCCTCGGCATGACCCACCTGGGGGAGCGGTTCCGCCTGGTGGCCAACGAGATCGAGGTCGTCAGCCCGGACGAGCCGTTGCCGAACCTACCGGTGGCCCGCGCCGTCTGGAAGCCGGCTCCCTCGCTGTCCACCTCGGCCGAGTCCTGGCTCACCGCGGGCGGCCCACACCACACCGTGCTCACCCAGGCGGTGAACACCGAGACCTTGAGCGACTTCGCCGAGATGCTGCACACCGAGCTGCTGGTGATCGACTCGAGCACCACCGCCGCGCAGTTCCGCGATCGGCTGCGGTGGAACCAAGCGTATTACCGGCTGGCCCACGGCCTGCCGGGGCGCGGCTGATCCATGGCCATCAGTACCTCGACCTGGGGGCGGTCTCCAGGTAGGCACCGCTGCAGACCATTCGGTCTCGGCACACGGGTTCACGGCACAACGAAGGAGAACACATGAGGCACACCAAGCTGGCCACGGTCGCGGTGAGCGGGGCTCTCGTCCTCGGTCTCGCCGCCTGCGGGTCCAGCACCAAGACCGCCGACGCCGGTAATGCCGCGGGCGGCTCGGGTTCCGCCGCCGGTGCGACCATCGGGGTGACCATGCCGACGAAGTCCTCGGAGCGCTGGATCCACGACGGCGACAACGTCAAGGCATCGCTGGAGAAGCTGGGCTACAAGGTCGACCTGCAGTACGCGGAGAACGACATCCCCACCCAGGTGAACCAGATCGAGAACCAGATCACCAACGGCGCGAAGCTGCTGATCGTCGCCTCCATCGACGGCACGGCGATCACCACCCAGCTGCAGGAGGCCAAGGACAAAAACATCCCGGTCATCGCCTACGACCGGTTGATCCGCAACAGCCCGAACGTCGACTACTACGCGACCTTCGACAACTACAAGGTCGGCGTCGACCAGGCCACCGCGCTGCTCGTCGGCCTGGGCCTGAAGAAGGAAGACGGCTCGGACGGCACCGCGAAGGGTCCGTTCAACATCGAGGTGTTCGCCGGCTCCCCGGACGACAACAACGCCACCTTCTTCTACAACGGCGCGATGGCCACGCTCAAGCCCTACCTGGACAACAAGACGCTCGTCGTGAAGAGCGGCGAGACCGACTTCAAGACCGTCGCCATCCTGCGTTGGGACCCGGCCACCGCCCAGAAGCGGATGGAGGACCTGCTGACGAAGACGTACACCGGCGGCGCGAAGGTCCAGGGTGTCCTCTCGCCCTATGACGGACTGTCCATCGGCATCCTCTCGGCCCTGAAGAGCAACGGCTACGGCACCGCCGCTCAGCCCTACCCGGTCGTCACCGGCCAGGACGCCGAGCTCGCCTCGGTCAAGTCGATCATCGGCAACGAGCAGTACGCCACCATCTACAAGGACACCCGTGAGCTCGGCGCGGTGACGGTGAAGATGGCCGACACCGTCCTCAAGGGCGGCAAGCCCGAGGTCAACAACACGACCGACTACAACAACGGCAACAAGGTCGTGCCGTCCTACCTGCTGCAGCCCGTCGTCGTCTACAAGGACAACTACCAGAAGGTCCTCGTCGACACCGGTTACTACACCGCTGACCAGCTGAAGTAGCTCCGTACCCCGGGTGCCACCACGGCGTCTCCGTGGTGGCACCCGGCCTACCAGCTTCCGGCATACCAAGAAGGTGAAGGACGATGACCGACAACGTCTTGCAGATGAGTGCCATCACGAAGAGCTTTCCCGGCGTGAAGGCGCTGCAGGACGTGACGCTGTCCGTCCGGCGCGGCGAGATCCACGCGATCTGCGGGGAGAACGGCGCGGGCAAGTCCACCCTGATGAAAGTGCTCTCCGGCGTGTACCCGCACGGCACCTACGACGGCGAGATCGCCTTCGACGGCGAGGTCTGTGCGTTCGCCGGAATCCGGGACAGCGAGCACCGGGGGATCGTGATCATCCACCAGGAGCTTGCCCTCAGTCCCCAGCTCTCCATCGCGGAGAACATCTTCCTCGGCAACGAGCGGGCGTCGCGCGGCATGGTCGACTGGTACAAGACCAACGCCGAGGCGGCCGCACTGCTGGAGCGGGTGGGGCTGCAGGAGAATCCGGTCACCAGGATCATGGATATCGGCGTCGGCAAGCAACAGCTCGTCGAGATCGCCAAGGCCCTGTCCAAGCAGGTGAAGCTGCTCATTCTCGACGAGCCCACCGCGGCACTGAACGACGAGGACTCCGCGCACCTGCTGGACCTGCTCCGTGGCCTGCGGACCGAGGGGATCACCTCGGTGCTCATCTCGCACAAGCTCAGCGAGATCGAGGCCATCGCCGACTCGACCACCATCCTGCGCGACGGCCGCACCGTCGAGACGCTCGACATGGCGCGGGACAAGGTGACCGAGGACCGGATCATCACCGCCATGGTGGGCCGCGACCTCGAGCACCGGTTCCCCCCGCACTCCCCGGAGGTCGGGGCGGAGATTTTTCGGATCGAGGACTGGACAGTGCACAGCCCGACCCAGCACGGTCGGGTGGTGGTGTCGAAGGCCAACCTCAACGTGCGCCGCGGCGAGATCGTCGGCCTGGCCGGCCTGATGGGCGCCGGGCGGACCGAGCTGGCCATGAGCGTCTTCGGGCGCAGCTACGGCACCGGAATCTCCGGACGGCTGTTCAAGGACGGCAAGGAGGTCCAGCTGCGCAGCGTGCAGGAAGCCATCAAGTACGGCCTCGCCTACGCCACCGAGGACCGCAAGCGCTACGGCCTCAACCTGATCGAGGACATCAAGCGCAACATCTCGGCCGCGGCCCTGAACAAGCTCACCACCCGTGGCCTGGTCCGGGACAACGACGAATATCGGGTGGCCGAGGACTTCCGCACCAGCATGAACATCAAGGCGCCGAACGTGCTGTCGGTGACCGGCAAGCTGAGTGGCGGAAACCAGCAGAAGGTGGTGCTGTCCAAGTGGATCTTCACCAACCCGGACATCTTGATCCTGGATGAACCCACCCGCGGCATCGATGTCGGCGCCAAGTACGAGATCTACTCGATTATCAATGATCTTGCCGATCAGGGAAAAGCGGTGTTGGTGATCTCCTCCGAGCTGCCCGAGCTCCTCGGCTTGTGTGACCGCATCTACACCCTGGCCGCGGGCCGCATCACCGGTGAGGTGCTCCGGGCCGAAGCCACCCAGGAACGTCTCATGCAGTACATGACCAAGGAGAGCGAGTAGACGCCATGAGCAGCACCGCGCCCACCAACGTCCCCGTCCCGAAGAGCGAGCTACCGCCGCTGGCCGACCTGCCGCCCGCCCGCTCCGGCCCCCGCCGCGGGCTGCGGTCGATCAACCTCCGGGAGAGCGGCATCTACGTCGCCTTCGCGCTGATCATCGTGCTGTTCACGGTGCTGACCCACGGCAACCTGCTGCAGCCGCAGAACATCTCCAACATCATCGTGCAGAACTCCTACATCCTGATCCTGGCGATCGGGATGATCCTGATCATCATCGCCGGCCACATCGACCTGTCGGCCGGCTCGGTAGTCGCCGTGACGGGTGCGGTCTCGGCCGTGTTGATGGTCAACTATCACGTCCCCTGGCCGCTCGCCGTGCTGATCACGGTGGTAGTCGGTGGTCTCATCGGTGCGTGGCAGGGCTACTGGGTGGCCTACTTCGGCATCCCGGCCTTTATCGTGACCCTGGCCGGGATGCTCGTTTTCCGGGCATTAACCCTCACGGTGCTGGGCAACCAGGGCATCGGGCCGTTCCCGGACGGCGTCCGCACGTTGTCCAACGGCTTCCTCCCCGGCTTCCTCGGCAACATCGGCCTGGGGTCGCTCGGCGGCGCCGATCTGTTCACCTTGCTGCTCGGGGTGGTCTCGGTGGTCGGCCTCGCGGGAACCCGGCTCCGCACCCGCCGTGCCCGAATTGCCTACACGCAGTCCGTCGACCCGCTGCCGTTGTTCGGGCTGAAGATCGTCGCCGTCTCCGTCGTGGTGCTGGCCGTGGTCGTGCAGCTCGCCCGGTTCAAGAACCTGCCCTGGGTGCTGGTCCTGCTGGCGGCGCTCATCCTCGGGTACACGGTGATGGCCAACGGGACCGTGTTCGGCCGGCACATCTACGCCGTCGGCGGCAACGTCAACGCCGCGAACCTGTCCGGCATCAAGGTCAAGCAGGTGACGTTCTGGATCTTCGTCAACATGGGCATTCTGGCCGCACTGGCCGGGGTGATCTTCGCCGGACGGCTAAACCAGGCCGGCCCGACGGCGGGAAACAACTTCGAGCTGGACGCCATCGCCGCGGCGTTCATCGGCGGCGCTGCGGTGCAGGGTGGGGTCGGCAAGGTGGTGGGGGCGATCACCGGTGGTCTCATCATCGCCGTGATCAACAACGGAATGTCGCTGATCGGTGCCCCCAGTGAGCGGGTGCTGCTGGTCAAGGGTCTGGTGCTGCTCGCCGCGGTTGCCTTCGACGTCTGGACGAAACGCCGTGCCGGGGCGGCCAAGTAGGTCGACCCGTCGACCAACGCTGCTCCCGGAGCGGTGTCCGTTCCGGCGCTTGAACCGTTGCGAGGGTGCGTCGATATTGAACGGGACTCCGGGAGCGCCCCGGCGTTGTGCACCAGCATATCCAGTTGCTGCCCGCGCGCGGTGAGGTCGGCGGCAAAGGTGCGGACGCCGGCCAGATGTCAACCACGAGCACCACCACACCGGCATCGGCCTGCACACTCCCGCCGACGTCCACTATGGACTTGCCGCAGCCAAGGCCGACGCTCGCACCGCAACGCTCGCCGAAGCCCGAGCCACACACCCGACTCGGTTCACCACCGACCGAACACCGAAAATCCTTGACCTGCCCCAGGCCGCCTGGATCAACCCACCACAGGAGGAAGACTCACCAGCGGCTTAACACCCACTGGTCTCAACCACCTTGACAAATTCCGAGCTGCGCTGCCCGGAAGCAGAGCCTCCGCTCGTGCTACCCCCATTGGATGACTTGGGGAGAAGCACACTGACGAGGAGGACTATGATTGCAACTGCCGCCGAGGTACCGGCAATGATCAGTATAGTGCGGTGGCAGTGGTGACGCTGAGGCCGCCGTGAGTGAACGCGGCGATGATGGCGACATCGGTCACGCCCAGCCCGCCGGGCAGCAAGGACAGACCCGCGATCGCCATGCCCGCGACGTAGGCCAGCAAGGCCAAGCTAATAGTGGTGTGGTCGGCTCCGAGCGCTCTACAGCAGGCCCACAAGCACACCACGTCGGTGAGCCAGTTCGTCACGGCGAAGGCGAAGCCGGCGGCCCAGTCTCGTTTGCGGGGTTGGATCGGGGCGAGCTTGGCGACCAGGGCCTGGATTCGGTCTGGACCGGTGCTGACGTCGCGTCGGCGCAGCGTGTCGCTGTACCGCAACGCGCGCTCTACTGCCCGGATCAAGGCTGGCCGTTGGTGGCGGCTCACCCAGCGCACGAGCACACCAACGCCGAGCAGGAGCAGCGGGCCGGCTACGAGCAGGACCGGATTGCCATATCCGCCGGCCAGCACGAAGGCGGCGACGGTGAGCACACCGAAGCTGACCGTGCTCAGCGCTCCGGTGGCCAGCAACGTGAAGCCGGCCAGCGGAGGGCTAGCCCCCCAAACTCGCATCCGCTGAAATGTGTAGGCCGAGGATAGCGCTACGCCGGCGGGCAGCGTCTCGCTCAGCGCGTTCGCGGCGTACGTCAGCGACACCATCCGGCGCATCGAGACCCGGATGCCGCCAGTGGCCAGGATCCGTCGCTGCACCCGCGTGAAGGATCCCATCGAGGCGACCTGTGCAGCCGACGCCACCAGCACCCAGCCCCAGCTCGGGTGGCTCAGAGACCGCGTCGCCCCGCGTAGATAAGGCCACACGAGAACGCTGTCGACACCGACCACGCACATCATGACCGCGAGGGCAACCAACGGTCCTAGACGCCGGGTCAGGGTGCGCGGCGGCGCGGACGACAGTGCCATCAGCGCTCTTGGCGTGTCGGTGGCGCCGTATTGAATCGTCACAGTGCTGCCCTCGCCCGGGAGCGGCTCGGTGCGGACTGCCCGGATGTTAAGAGTGGGTCGCCGGCCGGGCCGAGGTCGGCGAGCCGGTCGGCGACGATCGCCAGGACTACCGGGTCGGTGCCCATCCCTGAGTGCGGGGCACGGACCTGGACCAGTTCCGCCGCGGGATCCAGGCACGTCCGCCAGTCGATGATTGCGTCGGTCGGCGAGTAGACCGAGGTGTAGGGCACATCGTGGGGGAAAGGTGCTGCGAGTTCGGCGGTGATGCGGGCGGCGCAGTCGCCGGTGACGCAGTCCTCGCTGAGGACACTGTGCATACCTCGGCGGTTGAGCCGGTACAGCATCTCGAGCTGCCGGCGTATGGGCGCGGCCACCGACAGGGTGCCGGTGACCGGTGCGCTGAGCACCACGATGCCCGCGACCAGGTCGGGGCGGCGGCGCCCTACCAGGTTGACGATCATGCCGCCGCGGCTGTGTCCGACCAGCGCGACCGGACGTCCCTCGGCCGCGGCGACGGCTTCCAGTCGCGTGATGAGGCGCTCGACCATGGCGTTGGTGCAGCCCAGGTTGGCACCAATGCCGCTGCGGAAGGTGCGGTGGTCGTGGCGGCGAAGGTGTCGCGACAGGATCGTCATCGACACGTCGCCAGCGATGAAGCCTGGCACCAGTACCACCGGTACGCCCAGGCCGGGACGTGGCTGCGGAACGGGACGTCCCAGCAGGCCGAGCATGCTGCGGTAGGCGTGTGCCTCCTGTCGACGCGCCTCAGCGTCGGGGAGGAAGTCGGTGCTGGGCAGCGGCGCCGCCGGTTTCGGTGCATCCACGATCAGGTTGCTCGGTCGGTCAGCCGGTGCGGGTGCTGAGGTCGTGGCGATGGCGGTCATGGTCTCGTCCTTGAGGTAGGTCGTGGGTTCCAGGCACCGTGCAGGTGGGGTGGGTGTGGTCCCGGGTCAGGCGGTCACTGGTCGACGCGCTGGTGACGCAGGACCCCACCTCATGCCGGTCAGACGAGCACGGCGTCGGCAGTGAGCTGGTCGGCGTCGGTAGTTGGGGTCGGCTCGGCGGTCGCGGCGACCCGTCGTCGGCTGGGGAGCGCGGCCGCGGCCAGGACCGCTCCGATGACGGCGACGGTGCCGGCGACGGCGAAGCCGCCGGTCATCGCGGTGGTGTAGCCCTGGTGGGCGACCAGCAGCAGGTGGCCACCGGCCGGGCCGGCGTGCGCCGCGACCGCGTTCGCGTTGGCAACGGAGGGGCGGGCGGCCTGGACCAGCGACGGGGGTAGACCGCTGGTGTCCAGGCTGTGCCGGAACGAGGCCGAGACGATGCTGCCGATCACGGCGACGCCGAGGGCGCCGCCCAGTTCCTGCACGGTGTCGTTGACCGCGCTGCCCACGCCGGCCTGCTCGGGCGGCAGGACCGACATGATCGACTCGCCGGCGGGGCGAGGACGAGGCCCATGCCGACGCCCATGATCGCGATGCCGACGGCGACGAGCCCGTAGCCGCTGGTGGTGTCGATCCGGGTCAGCACGAACAGGCCGGCCGCCATCGCGGACAGCCCGGCCGGGATGACCACGCGTGCGCTCAGGGCGCGGACGAGAATGCTGCTCACCGGTGCCAGTGCCATGACTCCCGCGGCGAAGGGCAGTGCCCGGATCCCGGCGGCAAGCGGGGAGTACCCGTGCACGAGCTGCAGGTACTGGGTGAGCGCGAACAGCGACCCGAACAGCGCGAACAGGGTGATGCCGATGGCGACTGTGGCGGCTGAGAATGCGCGGTGCTTGAACACCCGGACGTCGAGCAGGGGGTTTTTGGCGGACAGTTCCCGGACGATGAAGCTGGCGATAAGTACCAGTCCGGCGCCGGCGACGATGAGGGTTTTGCCTGATGCCCAGCCCCGGTCGGGGCCTTCGATGACCGCGTCGACGAGGGCGACCAGTCCGGCGGCCGAGAGCACCGCGCCCAGGACATCGAGCCGACCGCTGGTGCGCTGGCCGGGCAGGTCCGGGACGACGAGGACGGCGGCCAGCATGGCGGCGGCGATGAGCGGGATGTTCAGCCAGAACACCGAGCCCCAGTAGAAGTGGTTGAGCAGCAGCCCACCCAGGGTCGGGCCGGCGACGACACCGAGGCCGGCGACTGCCGACCAGGCGCCGATCGCCCCGGCACGCTCGCGGACCGGGAAGACGGCGTTGATGATGGACAGCGTGGCCGGCATGACGAACGCCGCTCCGACACCCATCACCGCGCGCGCCGCGATCAGGGTGGAGGTGTCACCGGACAGTGCGGCGGCGATCGATCCGGCACCGAAGATGCCCAGGCCGAGCAACAGCCCCCGGCGGCGGCCGTATCGGTCGCCCAGGCCGCCGGCCACGATGAGCAGCGCGGCGAAGACCAGCGAGTACGCGTCGGTGATCCACTGCAGGTCCGTGGTCGAGGCTTTCAGCACGCGGGCCAGGGTCGGCAGTGCGGTGTTCAGGATCGTGCTGTCGATGACCACGATGAGCAGGGACAGGCACATGACGGCCAGGATCGGCCGCCGCCGCGGGTGTCCGGTGTTTGGTTCCATGATGACTCCTCGACTCAGTAGGCAAACGGTCGTTGCCTTACGTGAGCTAGTTGTACATCGTTAGGCAACGGTTGTAAAGTTTTTGGCATGACCAATTCGACGACACGGGAACGCAACCGGCGCGGTGAGGGCAGCAAGCTGCGCGAGGAGATCCTGGCCGCGGCCGCCGACCTGCTCGAACGTGACGGCAGCGAGGACGCCGTGACACTGCGCGCGGTCGCGCGTGAGGTGGGAATATCCGCACCCTCGATCTACGGCCACTTTGATGACCGGGAGGCGATCGTCGCCGCAGTCATCGACTCGGCCTTCACCGATTTCGTCGCCGCGCTGCGTGCCGTCGTCGACGTCGACGATCCGGTCCAGCGGCTGCGACGTATTGGACGGGCCTACCTGGCCTTCGCCGCCGAGCACCCCCGCCGTTACCGCCTGCTGTTCGACCGTCGCGACTTAGAGCGCGACGATCGCCCCCGCGCCGGCGTGCGCCGGGACAGCTTCGGCGTCCTGGCCGACGCGCTACAGGCCTGCGTGGACGCCGGGCGCTCGACGAGTATCGACGTACTCGGTGACGCGACGTCGATGTGGACGAGCCTGCACGGCTTCGCGACGCTTCGGGCCGGGGTAACCCAGTTCCCCTGGCCGGCCGAGACGATCATGCTCGACAAGATCCTGTACCGCCTGGGTGGCATCACCGAACCGGCCCGGTAACCGCGGCGCCAGTCCTCCGCGGCTTTCGCGCGGCACGGGTGGGACACCACTGGGACCTGTCGGTTCACGTCACGACGCTCGCGCCGCGGGCCAGGCCGACGACGTCGTGACCTGCGCCCAGCAGCTCGTCTACCGCGGCGGAACCGATCCAGCCTGATGCTCCAGTGATGAAAACACGCATGATGTGATCTCCTTCTTCGGTGCTCCGACGATCTGCCGGAGCGAGTGATGTCCGTGGTTGGTGCCAGCGGTGGCCCATGTGGGCCTACTTCCCGTCACGCCGGGTCAACAGCCGCGGTGGGCTGGCTGGTCGGCGTGCGGAGGCGTTGATGGACCTGGTCCCAGTTCAGCGGTAGGTGCGTCCCGTGCACGGTCCAGGTGCGGAAGGTGCTGTCGGCCAGCCAGGGCCGGGTGTGGGCGACGACGAGGGCGTGCGGCTCGCTGCGCACGAACGCCGCGATGGCGTCAGCGTCGTGCCACACCGACAGGGTGTGAAACGTGCGTCGGGTCAGGTCAGGGTCGAGGCTGTAGCCGAGCAGCCCCTCGGACCCGGTCAGTTCAGGCCACAGCGCTTGGGTGGACCGGACGAAGGCGGGTATGTGCCGGTAGCCAGCCAGGGCAAGCTTCGTCGCCATCACGACGTACTCCCGGTCTGGTTCGGCGGCGGCGAGCGGCGGCCACGGCATGCCGGGCATGAGAACTTCCTTCCAAGGGTCGGTGGAACCAGCACGTGAGGACAGGGTTTCGACGGGAGTGCCGTTGCTGGTGCTTCGTCGACGTCCCCGCCCGCGGCGGAAGGTCTAACTGGTGAAGTAGGTGCCCTGCTTGAGGTCGTCGAGCAGCGGGCGGTGGGTGGGTTCCCAGCCCAGTCGGGTTCTGGTCGAGGCGCTGGTGACGGGGTTGTCGACGGCGATGAAGGGCGCGATGAAGCCGAACCGGTTCTTGATTTCCTTCGGCGTTGCCGCGGTCACGGACAGGTTCAGGCCACGGCCGATCGCGGTGGCGATGTCGATGAACGGGATGTCTTCTTCGGCGACCCCGTGGTAGGTCGAACCGGCGTCGCCATGTTCGAGCGCCTGCACGAACAGGTGTGCCGCGTCGAGGCGGTGCACGGCGGGCCACCGGTTGCCTCCGTCCAGGCCGTAGCTGGACACCTCGCTTTTGCGGGCGGCTTTGATCATCTGCGGGACGAACCCGCCGCGGTCGCCGTCGCCGTGCACCACCGGCGGCAACCGCACGACCGCGCTCCGCACGCCGCGCGTGGCCAGCTCGCCCAGAGTGCGTTCCGTTGCGCCCCGCGGGCCGCCCACGGCGTTGGGGTCGATGGTGTCGTCTTCGGTGCCGAGTTGGCCTGGGGTCAGGGCCATGGTGGCGAACGTGGCAATCAGTGGGCGGTCGGGACCGTTGAGGGAGACACCGATCGCTTCGATGGCGGCGCGGTCGGCGGCCAAAGTGGCGGCCAGGAACCTGGGCACGATGTTGCGGGGGTTGCCGCCGGTGATCACGCGCATCCGGGTGTTGAGGCTGGCGTGGGAGAACTCGTGGAAGAACGCGGTGTGGATCGCCCCGTCCGCCTTTGCCGCGCCCGCGCGAACACTGCCCAGGTCCTGCACTGACCCGCGGTGCGGTGTCGCACCCGCTGCGGTGAGCGTGGCGGCCGCGGCGTCGGAGCGGGCCAGCCCGATCACGTCGTGGCCGTGTTCGATGAGCTCTTTCACGATCGCTGACCCGATGAACCCGGTCGCGCCGGTGACGAAAACACGCATGATCCCTACCTTCGTTGGACCTGGCCGCGGTGCGACAGCACCGGCGATGACACCAGGTGTCTTCGCTCAACGTTGCAGTGATGACACTTGGTGTCGACACTGGGCTAGGATGGTGGAATGGCACGGGGGGATCCAGACGCCCAGAGCTCAGCGCGCGGGCAGGCCGCCACCACTGGAGTCCTCGATTCGCGTATGCCCCGCCCGGGATAAGGCCCGGCGAGGGTGCGACAACCGGGACAGCTGGCGTTCAGAAAACTGAACGCTTTAGCGGTACTGAACGCTCGGTTGTTACCGGCACCCCGTCAAGGGCCCTCCACGGTCGGCGGGCGACGCCAGCCGACCGAAGCGGCCCTCGGCAGCGACCGCACGATCCAAGACAACGTCTCGACCCCGCGCGCTGACAAAGGCGGCAGGTCATCAACCACAACCCGAAGATGGTGGGTAACACACCGCCAGGACCAGCTGCGTCAGCCTGGGCCGCTGCGGGCCGACGGGCGGGCTATACGACGCCGATGGCGCGGCGCAGGTCGGAAAGCGATCGCTGCATCAGTGTCGAGAAGTCCGCGCTGGTGTCTTCGGCCCATTCGTCGTACGCGGCGGAGAAGACCGCGACGGCCGCCTGCGCGGTGAAGCTGGCGATCCTGCCCGGTACATCCCGTTCGAGTAGACCCTTGGCAAGGAGCGCCGCCACCGCGGACATCTTGATCAGGTTCCGTTCCCGCAGCTCGGTCGCCGACACGATCAGGTCGCGGCGGGCGCGGGCCCACTCACCGTAGGCCGCCAGGTCCAGACCGCCTCGTGTGAGGACAGTGACAGCCACGTCGACAGGCTCGAGCTGCTCGTCGGTCTCACTGAGGTACGTCGCGATCCGGGCCTCGAAGGCCTCCGCGTCAGCGAAGAGAACTTCCCGCTTGTCGGTGAAGTGATTGAAGAACGTCCGCTTCGTCAATCCAGCCCGGTCGGCGATCTCCGCGATCGTCACATCGGCGTAGCCGCGTTCGTGAAACAGCACCATGGCCGACTGCTGCAGCCGTTGCTGCGCGTTCGGTTCCCAGCGTCCCATGCACGTCACTGTACCCAGTCATTGCACTTTGTGAAGTCACGTGCCACAGTGGGTACTGCACTTGGTGCAATCAAGTACCACACCGTCAGCAGCACACTCGCCCCAAGGAGACAGAGAATGCCCACCAACACCGCCGCCTGGATCAACGCCAAACACGCCAAGCTCGAAGTCGGCGAGGCTCCCTACCCCACGCCGGGCGAGGACCAGGTCGTCATCCGCAACCGGGCCGTCGCGATCAACCCGTTGGACTGGATCATCCAGGTCGAAGGCAGCCTCACCTATGGCTGGCTGAACTACCCCACCGTGCTCGGCTCCGATGTCGCCGGCGAGGTTGTCGAGGTCGGCCAGGCTGTCACCCGGTTCCAGGTCGGCGACCGAGTTCTCGGCCACGCCGTCGGCGCCGACAAAGACAGCAACAATGCCGCGGAGGGCGCGTTTCAGCAGTACACCGTCGTGCTGGAGCGCATGGCCTCACCGATCCCTGACAGCATGCCGTTCGAGGACGCCGCTGTTCTCCCGCTGGCCGTCTCGACCGCATCCTGTGGGCTGTTCGAGAAGAACCAGCTCGGTTTGCGGTACCCCACCGCTGGCGCCGCACCGACTGGGCAGACCGTGCTGGTGTGGGGCGGCTCGACCAGCGTAGGCAGCAACGCCATCCAGCTCGCGGCCGCAGCCGGTTACGAGGTCATCACCACCGCCTCACCCCACAACTTCGACTACGTCAAGTCGCTGGGGGCGACGCAGGTCTTTGACTACAACAGCCCCACCGTCGTGGCGGACATCATCGCCACCTTCGATGGCCGCACCCTCGCCGGCGCGATCGCCTTCGGCGAGACCGGCGCCGGGTCGTGCGTGCGGATCGTCGGCAAGTGCAAGGGCAAGAAGTTCGTCGCCATCGCCAGTCCGCCGGTCTCCTTCGACACCCTCGCCGACGGCAACCGTGGCCGCCTCGAGCGGCCACGCGTGACTCTGCGGCTCATCAGCTCCAACGTGGGTCTGCAGTTCGCGTCCCGCTCGCGTCGTGTCGGCATCAAGTACATCTTCGGGACCTCGTTGAAGGCGAACGAGGTCAGCACCGCCATCTACCGCGACTTCCTGCCCGACGCCCTGGCCGAGGGCCGTTATGTCGCCGCCCCGAAGCCGAGCGTTGTCGGTACCGGCGTCGGTGAATTCCAGCACGCCATGGACATTCAGCTCAAGGGCGTCTCGGCAGCCAAGGTCGTCGTCATCCTCCCCTAACTCCCACCCCGTCTGCACGACTCAGCACAACGATCTACCCCGGATCGGCGAACGCCGGTCCGTCGACCCACCACAACACAAGGAGAGCACCATGCGCGTTTTTGTCACCGGAGCGACCGGATGGATCGGGTCCGCCGTCGTCGAGGAACTACTCAGTAACGGCCACGATGTCCTCGGACTCGTCCGCTCGGACACCTCAGCGGCCGCACTCGAACGGTCGGGTGCGAAGGGCCTGCGCGGTGACCTGGACGACCTCGACAGCATCCGCGGCGGAGCCGAGAAAGCCGACGCCGTCATCCACCTCGCGAACAAGCACGACTTCACCGACCCCGCCGCGTCGAATCTCGCCGAACGCAACGCAGTCCAGAGCATCGGCGACGTCCTGGCAGGGTCACACCGACCTTTGCTCATCGCCTCCGGGGTCACCGGAGTGGCACCCGGGCGGATCATCGCCGAGACCGACCGATCGCAGTCCCACGGTCTCGAGTCGCCACGCGGCGGCAGCGAGAACCTGGCGTTGGACTACGTCGAACGCGGTGTGGACACCCGCATTATCCGATTCGCCCCGACCGTGCACGGGGCCGGCGACACCGGCTTCACCGCTGGCATCGTGGCTCTCGCCCGTGGGAAAGGTGTCTCCGGTTATATCGGCGATGGAGCGAGCCGCTGGGCCGCGATCCACCGCGCCGACGCGGCCAGGGTCGTTTGCCTCGGTCTGGAACGCACCCTTGCACCAGGAACCATCCTGCACGCGGTCGCCGAGACGGGCATCGAATCACGCGATATCGCCGAAGCAATCGGACGCAGGCTCGATCTGCCCGTCTCGTCCATCCCGACCGAGGATGCCTGGGGACACTTCGGCTGGCTCAGCATGTTCTTCGGCATGGACATCGCCGCCAGCAGCGAGAGGACCCAGACCGCGTTGGGTTGGACGCCGAGTGAACCGACTCTCCTGCAGGATCTGGGCGGCGTCGCGTACTTCAGCGACTAGAACCGCGGCGGAACGAAGGTCCCCGCCGACAGACGACAGCGAATCAGCTGTCATGACGCCGACGCGGCCCACGACTCGGCGGCCCACGACATGGCCGCGCCGATTACAGACGCCTCAACTGCCCGAACCCCCGTTCCCAGCCAAATTGCGTAAACCACGCGTAAACCACACCCGGAGAAGACCGATATGCCAATCTTGCCGTGGACCCCGATCAACGCCATCGACCCGCACGGCGATTATCTCGTGATGGCGACGCGTTTCGTCGTCACGAGCCGTTGGCGCATACCGGAGGTGGTGCGCGCGACGCAGACGCTGTGGGACACCCTTCCGGCGACCGGCGGACTGTTCGGCTACAGCCTGCGCGCGAGCATCGGCCAGCAGACGCTGTCGACCCTGACGGCTTGGCGCGACCGCGACTCGCTCAACGCGTTCGTCCGCGGCGATCCACACCTGGCGGTGATTCGGCGTACGAGGCAGTGGATGACGGACAGCCATTTCGCCAGCTGGACCGCAGCGGGTCTCGATCTACCCCCGAACTGGTCCACCGTGCTCAACCAACTGGCCACTCACTGAAGCACCAGTCTCGGTGCAGGTGCAGCAGCGGCGTCACCTCGCGGCATTGGTCAGCCGGCCAGTCCTCAAGCCTAGTTGTCGTTAGAGGCTCCTACCCCCATACCGATCCCGTAAGCCGAACGACAACCGGACGAAGGACACCAGCCCTCGGGAGCGCGGAGACCGTTCCGTAGGGGATCGGCGATCGGTACAAGGCGAGCTCGCAGGTCAACGGACGCAATCAGTCTGTGGGCACCCTGGCGAAGGCTCGGGCGGGGAAGGTGGCGAGTCCTCGCACGGCGGGGGGAACGGCGGTGAACCTCGCGCCGGTGGCCGGGAGATCCGCGAGGCTGGTGAGGTGCTCGACGACGGGGATGCCGGCGGCGAGCAGGAGGGTATGGGCCGGTCGCTCACCGGTGGTGGTGTCGTCGATGTTCACCGAGTCAATGCCGACCAGTCTGACTCGGCTATCGACCAGCGCCTGGGCGCCGGCTTCAGTGAGGTGAGGGTGTACGGGATCCCCGTAGCGCTCGGTACCCCAATGGCGGTCCCACCCGGTTCGCAGCAGCACGGCTGCCCCGGCGACGGGCACGTCGGAGAACGCGCCAGCTCCGATCGCGCCTCCCCCGTCGACGACGACAGCTGGCAGGTCGGCGCAATGCTCCAGGGGCAGCGCGGACAGGTCGTGTCCATCGCGGAACCGGTGGGCCGGCGTGTCGAGGTACGTCCCGGTGTTGGCGACCATGGTGATGCGCCCGATGGCGAACTCAGTGCCGGCAGCGTAATGCTCGCGGGAAGCGTCAAAGCTGAGGTGCTCACCGATCTCCGGGCCGGGAAGGCCGGGATAGGTCATCATCTGGTGGTCAATGACGTGGCTGAGATCTACGAAGCGCATGCCTGCATGGTGCCTGACGCCGAAGCTCGCTCTCCTGGTCGAGTCTGATCCAGACCGGCGTCCGCCTTGCCATAGCGGGATCCCTGACCGGCAATCGAGGGATCGCCCAGCGGGGAGTCCAAGCACATCCGATTCTGCATACCAAACGGTTTACATCGCGAGGTAGACTGCGGGCATGACCACACAGATCGCCATCCGTCTCGACGACCGCGAGCTCGCGGCCCTCGATGCTGAGGTCGCCGACGGCCGTGCTGCTAACCGCTCCGAGGCCGTCCGTCACGGGATCGCCCGCCTCCAGCGAGATCAGCGTTATCGCGGGGAAGAGGCCATCCTCATCGACCTAGCCCGGCGGGGCGAGCCGATCTATCCAGATCTCGACGGTGTGCTCGACCTGCCGCATCCCGCGTTGGACTGATGCGCACCATCGCGTCGGTACAACTGGACAAGCGTCGACCAGCACTGATCTTGACACGGCGGTCCAAGCTCCATCTGCTGACCTGGTTGACCGTGGCGCCGATCACCAGCACGATCCGGGGGATCACCAGCGAGGTTCCGGTCGGGCCACGAAACGGGCTGGACCACGACAGCGTCGTCAGCTGCGACAACATCACCACGGTGCGAATGAGTGCCGTCGGCGACACGATCGGCCTGCTGTTCGACGACCAGGAACCCGCACTGGCCCGCGCGATCAGCGACGCCTTCGAACTCGACCTGATGCCCGAATAAGCCCGACCGGTCGACGACTTGCGGTTCAACAAGTCCCACCGGGCCGTCTCGGTCGAGGATCCCCTGCGGGGCCAGACGTCCTCGATGAGCCGCTTAAGGTCGCTGGGCTGCTCGCCGCGCTCACGAGCGTCCAGTTAGGCCCTGGAGTCGCTGGCAACGCTCGAGGTACCCGAGGACTGCAGCCTTGGTCTCACTGCGATGGGCGGCCCGACTTTCCGCGGCGTTACGCATCAACATCAGCGTAAGGCGATCAGGTCGTGCGGCGCGTGGGCACTGAGCAACCAGGGTGGTCGGGTGAAGTAGTCGACACACGTAAGTCCTCTCCGAGGACACGTTAGGCGCGGTCGCTACACGTTGGCTCGACTAAATACACGTTAGACGCGTAGTATCTACTCATGAGGCGCCACCGGCGCTTCGCCCAAGCCGAGAAGAGAGGCCACATCATGATCACCACCACTGAGGACCAGACGGAGCCAACGCACCCGCTCGAGGTCGTCAACGTCAACGAGGTCGACGACAGCGGCGGCGTGCAGATCGAGACCCAGATGACCGCCGGGTTCCTCGTCGACCTGCACCGTCGCGGCCTGCTCACGCTGACCGGCAATATCCGCCCGGCTCACCTGCAGGAGCGCCTGACCGGCAAGACTAAGTCCAAGGTCAACAAGTGGACCACCGAGCTGCTCGACAACGACGCGATCATTGGAAACATCTCCGTGCGGCTGGACCCCACCAAGTCCGAGCACGAGCTCTGGCACGACGACGAGACTGGCCTAACAAATATGACCATCACCGAGGGCATCCTCGACTGCGCCGTCGACTCACTGTCCCGGATCAAGGCGATCCTGCAGGCCGCGGACAACCCGCTGGGCAGCTTCAACCTCGACACCCGCTTCCAGGTGCGTATCTGGCTGCTCGACGATGTAGCCGCGAAGAAGGTCGCGACGATCTACAACACCCGCGGCGACAAGGTGAATGACTCGACGGCGAAGTACGCCTACTCCGAGACCAAGGAGCAGGAAGTCGCTCGGCGCCTGGTCAACGGCAGCGAGCACCTGGGCCAGGACAACATCGAGGTGCTGTCCAACTCGGTCTCCGCCAGCTCGCACAAGCTCACCGCTTTCAACACCATCAGCCGCGCGCTGGAGACCTCGTGGAAGGGCGGCCCGGTCACCGCAGCCGATGTGGAGGCTCAGACAAGCTGGCTGATCAGCGCCTGGGACTCTCTCGTCAAGGTCCGGCCCGAGTTCGGGAAGCTGTCCACCCCGGCACGACAGGAACAGCGCAAGACCAACATCGCCTCCAGCGCTGTCGCGATCTACGGGCTCATCGGCGCCATGTCCACTATGTACGCCGAGCACGTCGACCCAGACATCGCGTTCAAGGCACTTGCGGCTGACGACGACGTGTTCGCCTGGGATAACCCGATCTGGTCGCGCGCCGGCGTTGTCACCCCCACCGGCACCGACTCGGGCTCCCTCGGCACCCGCAACAGCTTTCCCGCCCGCCGAGCCGCTACCCGTGTCCTGCAGGAGATCATGGGTCTGCGCGGTGATCCGATCGACTGAGCCCGGCTGCTGCAGCATTACCTCCCGAGGGGCCTCGTCTACGGACGGGGTCCCTCGCCTCGGTCACGCCTTCCCCTTGGTACCCCTGGCGCTGGCCACGGTCCCTCCGCTGCCCCGGCGTAGGCGCGCGTACCTCGGTTGGGTGGCCGGATCAAGATGGGCCCGAGGCCCAGCGGATGGAAGGCGGCGGCGGCGCGGAGCCTCGGCGCGCCTGCGGCCCCCGCGGGTCATTGCGGCAGTGGTCGTTCCCAGGACTGGTGCGTCGGTTCGCTGGCGGCGTTCTTCCACCGCACCACCAACCGGGGATGTCCCGTCTGCGCGCTGCCGACCGCGAAGAACTCGCGACCAGACCCCGGGCCCCACGCGGACAGGTCTCCGGGAGGATCGAACCGGACCGCACCCGGTGCGTCGAGAAGGACATCATGCGCGGTCCCGGACCCGATGTTGCGGAGCTCGAACACCGAGCCACGGATGTGGAAGAGCTCCCAATCCGCTGCGAGAGCCGGGGTGGAGGCCCCGTGATGATGCACGTGCTGCCCACCGACGAACCCGGTCCCCCCGCCCTTGTTGATCTGGCTAATGCTCTCGGCGGCGATCGATCCCGGTCCGATCGCGGTCGGTCCGGCCGCATCGAGCAGCTGGCGGGCGGCGGTCAGAATCTGTTGGTCGTGGTCGAGGCCGGCTTGGAGGATGTGTCCAGCAAGGGGCTCAGCATTCTCGGGCGTCGGACGCCGAAGGTAGACATTCAGATCCGCCGCAGCATCCTCGTTGCCGTGGAACCGGGACTTCAGCAGGCCGGCGAGTTTGTCCCGAGCGGCCTGCAACCCCTGTCCGACCGAGTAGGCGGCGCCGGTCACCGCGCCCTTGGTCACGTCCTTGAGCCCATCACCTGCTCCGGCCGCAAGGGCACCGACGATAACGGAGACTCCGTCAAGCTGGCTCGGATCCACAGCTGCCTCCAGTTCAGGATCTTGGTCGCGTCCATCGTTTCATCGTTCACGCAAGAACGGGCCGGTTGCCTGAGCCAAGCCGCCAGGGAGGCCGCAACTGGTCCGCGAGCCGCGCTTCAGAGGACCTGGTGGCGCACAGGGATCCACAGCCGGGCAAATGTGTGGACCGAACCGCGTCTGGTTGGGATGATGCCGGATCGTGATCGAGACGATCGTGCTTGACCCCGACGATTGGCAGCTATGGCGAGAGCTGAGACTCGCCGCGCTCGCAGAAGCTCCTGACGCCTTCGGCTCCACGCTGGCCGAGTGGAGCGGTGCCGGAGACACCGAACAGCGGTGGCGTACCCGCCTTCACGGCGTGGCGCTGAATCTTGTCCTGACCGCGAACGGCGGATCGGTCGGCATGGTGAGCGCAACCGCGCCCGACATCGAGGGGCAGGTCGAGCTGATTTCCCTTTGGGTTGCCCCCGCCGCCCGGGGACAGGGGGTCGGGGACGAGGCGATCCGCCAGGTCTTGGCTTGGGCGCGGCGCGAACACCCGGGCAGCCGCATCGTGCTGTCCGTGAAGACGGACAACGACAGCGCCAGCCGGCTGTACCAGCGCCACGGGTTCGTTGATGCCGGCCCGTCACCGGACGACCTCGATGAGCGGCTAATGCGCCTATGAGGGATCGCTGAGTGGCACGTTGGTACGTCGGCTTGCAGGTCGGTGTGATGTGGCCTCGCTAGGCTCTGCGTATGGTCGCTGAGGTCGAGTCGACGTGGGTCGCTGGCGTCGACGGACACGTCGAACCGGAGATGGCTAGCTCAGCGCTGCTCATCATCGATACCCAGGCTGATTTCGTCGACGGCGGCGCCAGCCCCATCGAGGGAACGACGGCGATCCTGCCGGCGTTGGCGTCGCTGCGCACAGCGTTCCTGCGAGCAGGTCGACCCGTCGTGCACGTGGTGCGGCTCTACGAGGGTGACGACGTCGATCGGGTACGACGCACAGCAATCGCCGCCGGCGCCAAAGTCGTCGCCCCCGGCTCCAACGGCTCCCAGGTGGTGCCCGAGCTCCGCGAGCCCTCCGTCGCCGCACCGGACGTCAAGCGTCTGCTCGCCGGCGAGCTGGAAGACGTCGGCCCCCATGAGGTCGTCATGTGGAAGCCGCGCTGGAGCGCTTTTCACCGCACCCGCTTGCACGAGTACCTGACCGGGCTCGAGGTGAGCACCGTCGTCGTCGCCGGCTGCAACTTCCCGAACTGCCCGCGGGCCACCATCTACGACAGCAGCGCCCACGACTACCGGGTACTCGTCCCCTCCGACGCCGTGTCCGGGGCCACCGCTCTGCATCTCGACGAGCTCGGCAAGATCGGCGTCCTGCACACCACCACCACCACCATCACCGCGGCACTGGACCAACTGCCGAACAGGTAGGGCCAATGGAACGGAGTCGCCCGCTGACCGAACGGCTTGCGGCGGCGATTCTGACTCCTCGACCGAGGTGATCTTGTGTCACTTGTCGATCCCCGTGCGGGGACGGTTGTTCGCTACGTCCGGCGCAGCAGTTCAGGCTGAGCGAGCAGCTGCAGTAAATACAGGTAGGCCAAATCTGGTAGATCCGTCGGAACTAAGCCATCGTGCGCCACCAGCAGCGCGTCGTCGCGCGCCTTCACCTTCGGGCGGCTGCCAAACCCATGACCCGCATTCCGCAATACCCGTAGCCATGTCGCCGTCGCCGACTCCAACGGCACTGCCCGGTCCGGGCCGTTGCTGTCCGGCAATCGGATACTCCCGCTGCTCACCCGCGACGGCAGGAAGAACCCGTCCTGCAACTCCCGCAACGCGACCACGGCACGCACAGCACGCGGCAATAAAACAGCACCGACGTCTGGCGCCAGCCCCGACTGCAGGTCCTCGAGGACACCGCGCGCATGTCCGAGCATGCACAGCGTGTCGAAATGCGTCCCCGTCAGCCCCTGAAGCGTGTCCAGCGCATCGAACATCATCGTCCGCCGCGCGATGGGGTCCCGGTCGCTCACGCTGAGCGACTGGTTGGTGCGGAAGAATTGCTCCGTACTGAGATGCACCTCGAACGCCCGCGACGCGTTGAGCACCCCGCCCTGTGCGTAGTTGGCTGGATCGAAGACCTCCGTCAACAGCCGATCTAGCTGACGCACCCACCACTGCAGCGCAGCCTGCTGCTGCTGCCGTCCGAATGTTGGACGCGGCGGCCGCGCAGCTTTGCTGGTTATAGGCGCGAACAATTGGAGCGGCTCGGCGCTCTCCCCTCGTCGCCCTGTGATTGCCTTACCGAAGACGATGACGACGACGCCGCCCGCGCGCGACGCAGTCATCCCCCACACGTGAGGCGCACACGAGAGGAAAAGGGGGGCCAAGTAAGCGTGCAGTCCAATGTTCAAATCACCAACGAGTCCTGTGGCTGATCGAAATATCAGGTTGTCCGCGACCTGCGCCGGAGGACCAGCTGTCGGATCGCTGGCGAGGTACAACAGCACCCGCAGCGCGGCCGCCCGGAACGGCAACCGGTCGTCAACAGCGATGAGATATGTGGCAGCATCAGGCAGGCTCGGAAGAATGTTCCGGCGCAACGCCTCCTGGAGTGTCCCCGCGACCTGCTCCGTCGTCGCAGCGGTGACTGCAATCTGCACCGCCGACAGCCAAGCGCCCACGTCGTTCGGGTGCTGCGCACGCAGCCGCTGCAGCTCCGCCATGACCGCCGTGGGATCAGTTTGGTGCAGTCCCGCATGCCGGCGTAGGGGTGAGAGCCGGGCGTAGGCGCCCGCCTGGCCGACGTTTCCCGCATCCGCCATCAGGTGCACATCGACAAGTCGCCCATCGCGCCCCGCGGCCCGCTCGAACAGCCGGATGCGCCCACACTCCTCCGCACCCGCAACCACCTCCCAGCGCCACCCCGCCGCCGTCGCGAACCCGGCGAGATCACCGCCGTACAGCCACGAAGGCAGCGTCACCTCAGCGGACCGCATGCGAAGTTCACTAGCCGAAATTCCTGAACGGGCTGACTGCACGACGAGTAGTTTCGCGCAGCCTCGGTCGCCGCGTGACAAAGGCCACGGGGTGTGTCCACGGCCATGTGGAAGCACCCGTTCATGACCACGGACGTGGGTCCATCCCCGCTGCGGCGACCCAACACGTCCGCAAGGAGGATGGTTCAGTGACACCAAACAGACTGTCCCCAACGGGAGGAGGCGACCGGTGGTTGAGGTTGTAGGCGTGCGCGTCGCTCACCCCGAGGACTACGAACGCATCGTGGCGGTTATCGACGACTGGTGGGGACGGCCGGTCAGCGCCTCGCTGCCACGGCTGTTCCTGGACCACTTTTGGTCCACGAGCCGGGTTGCTGAAGACGAGCACGGATTGGGCGGCTTCATTGTGGCCCTCGTTTCGCCCTCCCAGCCGCGCCTGGGCTACATCCACTTCATGGGTGTCCGGCCCGACCACCGCAGGAGCGGGCTCGCCCGCCTGCTCTACGAGCAGTTCGCCGAACATGCGCGCAGACAGGGCTGCACCGAGCTACGTGCCATCACCGCCGCCACCAACACCGGCTCGATCCGCTTCCACCGAGACCTCGGCTTCACAGTGAGCGAGCCTGTGGCGGATTACAACGGTCCCGGTCGACAAATGGTCACCTTCCAGCGTCAGCTGAACCTATCCCACGATGACCGGTAACCCATCCCGGGCTGAGATTCGCTAGTGGGGACGAGTGAGGCATAGACGACGATGTTGTCGTTGTAGCTGCGTGCTGCGGAGTCGAAGGTGCCTCCGCAGGTGATCAACCGCAACCGCAACTGGGCGGTGTCGCCGTACACCGTCGCTGTCGGGAAGGCGTCCTTGGGGTACGGGGCGCACCCGAGGTGGCAATGATCATTCCTGGCAGGCACAGTGGGGGTATGCAGCAGCCGACCGCGGTTCAGCGGCTCGTCGATGCCATGCTGGATCGGGCTGAGGGGGATTGCCCCGGGGCGGAATTCATGATCTGGCTACCGTCACTGGAAAGCTTGTTGTTGCCCCGCGACAGTGACCGCGGCGGGTACCACGGCGCCGCAGCACCCCGTGGGATGCAGCGCCGCTACCGCGGTCGCCGCATCCAAGCCTTCGACAACAGCGGCGCCCTCACCGTCTGGGTGTCTCCCGCCTGCGGGGGTCCTGCCCCACCCCACGTCCCCACCTATGTGGGTGACCTCCTGGCGGAGCACTTCACCGCCTACTGAAACAGCGTGCGGTGGTGCGGGTCAGCGGTCGAGTCCGGGGCGGGGGTAGTCCTCCTCGGGCAGCGGGACGGTGATTGCTTGCTCCAGCTGATCGGCCTCGTCGGCCTCCCAGCCAGCGGCCATCGGAGTGGGGAGGAGACGACCGGCACCGTCGGTGTCGGCTGCGGTGTCCTCGAGGGGGGTGTGCTGCTCGATCAGGTCGGCCTCGGGAACCTCATCACCGGACGGGGTGGGCTCGATCATGGTCGGCCTCCTTGGTTGCGCGGAGCTGGGCGTTGTCGGTCTCCAGTTGAGCGTTGGTGGTTTTCAGTTGGGTGTTGGTGGTTTGCAGGTGCAGGATCTGGGCGATCCCGGCGAGGTTGACCCCGGCGTCGATGAGGTCGGTGATGCGCTGGAGCCGGTGCAGGTCGGCGTCGCTGTAGCGGCGGGTGCCGCCATCGGTGCGGGCCGGGGCCAGCAACCCGTGTCGCTCGTACAAGCGCAGCGCCTGCGGGCCCACCCCGGAGAGCTCGGAGGCCACCGAGATGCCGTACACCCCGCGCGGGGAAGGCGATCCCTGCTCCATCACCACCTCCCTTCCCTTTCTCCGAAGTCTCACTCTTGCCTCACCCTAGCACCAGTGGTATAACAAACCTGTAGCAGCAACAACAGGTACGTTGCTCACGCAACGACACACAGGAAAGGGTTTGTGGAGGTGGGACTGATGTTGATGCGTACCGACCCGTTCCGGGACCTGGACCGCTTCACCCAGCAGGTTCTCGGCACCGCGGCGCGGCCGGCGGTGATGCCGATGGACGCCTGGCGCCAAGGTGATGCGTTCGTGGTCGAGTTCGACCTGCCCGGGGTGAGCGCGGACTCACTGGATCTGGATGTGGAGCGCAATACCCTCACCGTGCACGCCGAGCGGGCCGCTCGGGATGAGACCCAGGAAATGGTGGCCTCCGAACGACCGACGGGTATGTTCAGTCGGCAGTTGTTCCTCGGCGACAACCTCGACACCGAGAACATCGAGGCCCGCTACGAAGACGGGGTGCTGCGGCTGACGATCCCGGTCGCGGAGAAAGCCAAGCCCCGCAAGGTAGCGATCACCAACACCCACCAGAAGAGGGAGGTGATCAACGCTTGAGCTGACCGACAAGGAACGAACCCAGCATTGGGGGTGAGACCGATGAGCAGCATGACCACTGCACCCGACCGACCGGAACAAGCGGACAGCGCCGAGCAGGCATGGTTTGAGCTGGAGGCGGAGATGCTGATCGCCGAGGTCGAGAACTACCTTGCTACCGCAGCCCAGCAGCGCCGACCAGCGCAGGCGACGCCCGTCCTCGCGGCCGCTGCCTGCGCCCCGGCCCCGGCCCACACGGTTAGCGGTGGTGGTGGCCGATGGTCACCGCGACCAGCACCCACCACCGACGACTGGGCCAGGCAACGCGCCCCTCCGCGGCGAGAACACGCCGACCGCTTCGAACATCCACACAGCGAAAGGCGGTGATGCCCACGCAAAACACCCCTACCACCAACACACCCACACTGGACCCGCCCAGCGGTCATCCCCTGGGCGGGTCCACCGGTGCGCCGGCCGAAGCCAAAGCACGACTCAACCGCCGCCGACTTCCGGCGGCGGCAAGGTCATTGCCAGTCAACTCCCGGATATCGACTGGGTCTGGCCCCGGTGCCTGATGTTGGGTGGGGTGTACCCCACCCGGACACATTCTGAGCGCCGGATCTGACACGACTGCTCTCCGACTCCCTGCCCGACAGCTATCGAGGGTTGAGGGGCGTTTCAGGTGCCCACGGCCACGTAACGAAGATGAGCAGCCCGTGCGGCTTGTTGATAACCGCGGCATAGCCAGCGGCGGGAGGCTTGCCCGCGAAGATGTCCTCAAGTGCGAACGCGAGCCGGTCATAACCCCGCACTGCCGCCCAGGCTCTGGCGCGCTCCAACGCCACTGCGCTCGTCTCGTCGACGTCGAGGAGGAGTTCACCGGGACGCCCGACGTTGGCAACGTCAATCTTCGTCACCGAGAGGCGGACCGTTACGTCAGTCACTGCTCCATGCCCTTTCGTTTCTGGCACAGCCTAAAGGCGTCGTATGCCGTCCCGCCTTTGTGGGAATCTTCATCGGCGGGGTCTCATGCCGATCGGGCGGTTATGCCGAGTGGTCACCTGGTTTCCGGTGTTCTTGCTGGTCAGGGTCGGTCTTCGCGTTGAGCTGCTCGGCATAATCAGAGCGCTTCGAGGAATACGAGGAGCCGGTCGGGGGGTCGGTATCGGCCGGGCTTGGCGCCCAGTGGCGCGATCCTGGCGATCGCTTGTTCCTTCAGGCGGGGGTCGACGTGTTGGTAGATCTGGGTGGTCGTGATGCTCTCGTGCCCAAGCCAGAGGGCGATCGTGGCGATGTCGACGTCGTTGGCTTTGAGCAGCATCGCGTTGGTGTGGCGAAGCACGTGTGGGGTGACACGCTTGCTCGCCAGGGAGGCACAGGTGGTTGCGGCGATCGCGGTGTGCTTGGCGAGGAGGTACTCGACGGCGTCGCGGCTGAGCGCCGCGCCTTGGCGGGTGGGGAACAGCGGGGCTTCGGGCTGGCCCTGGCGTTCGTTGAGCCACTGGTGCAGGACCGCGCCGGTCTCGCGGGTCAGCGTGACGGTGCGCCGCTTTCGTCCCTTGCCCGTGACCTGAACGTGAGCGCCGGTGCCCAGATGCAGGTCGCACACGCGCAGGTGAGTGAGTTCTGAAACGCGTAGCCCGGTTTGGATGAGGGTGAGGAGCAACGCGTGATCGCGCCGGCCGAGCCAGCGGCTTTGGTCCGGTGCGGTCAGCAGCGCCTTGATCTCAGGCGGGTCGAGGTAGCAGATGTCCTTGCGCTGATGGCGTTTGGTGGGGATGGCCATCACCCGGGCGATCGTCTGGGCGTGCTCGGGATGCTCCAGGGCGGCGTACCGGAAGAAGGAGTGGATCGCCGCCAGCCGGTTGTTGCGCGTGCGGCAACTGTTGCCGCGATCGGTCTCCAGGTGGGTGAGGAAGGCACCGATCAGCGGCGCATCGAGGTCTGCGAAGTCCAGCTCGAAGGGTTGAGCGGTCAACCCGCGCGTAGATCGCGGTGGTCCGCCGCTCGCGGTGGCGCAACACCTGCCCGATTTCCTCCAGCGACGCACCGGCCTGGAGCATCCGGCTCGCGGCGGTGTGCCGCAACCGGTGCGGGCACACCCGTGGGATTCCTATGCGCGAGCACGCCTCCCGCACCACCGCGCTGACCGCAGACCGGGACATCGGCCCCACCGGCGGGATCACCTTCAAGAACAAGACCCGGCAACCCTCGGGTCCGGGCGGCCGACGCCGCAGGTAGTCCGCCAGGGCTTCACCGACATCGGTCGGCAGCGGCAAGAGGTCCTCTCGACCGCCCTTGCCATGGATGAGGATCTCGCCGGAACGCCAGTTGACATCGTCAAGGCAGATCCGGCCGACCTCGCTCGCGCGCAGACCCAGCCTGGCCAGTAACAGCAAGATGGCGTAGTCCCGCAGGCCGACCGTCCGCGTACGATCGCAGCTGGACAGCAGCGCAGCGACCACCTTGGGCTCAAGAGCGCGTGGCAACGACCGATCCCCGATCGCGGCCACGGCCGGTACCGCCCACTCCAGTGGGCTGGCGATCAACCCAGCCTCGTGCAGGTAGCGCAGTACCGAGCGCACCACGACGACCAGCAGCCTCGCTTCCCCGGCGCCGCGCAGCGGACACTCGTGCGCAAGGAAACCGGACACGTCAGCGGCCGTCAGCTCATCCAACCCGAGGCCCTCGAGCTTCTCCCCGCGGGAGAGGAACCGTCGCGCTCTTGGCTCGTAGCAGTCCGCCGTCGCTTCGCACACCCCACGCTCGAAGCGCAAGTATCTGCGATACCCCGCAAGCACCCTTCCCAGCGCGCCATCCGGCTCCTGGGACCCGGCCACCGCGGCCACTCGCACCTTATTGACCATCACTGCCTCCTGGGAATCGACGAAAGCGAACCCAAGAAGCATCGGTCGAGGCGCCCGGTTATGCCGAGCAGCTTGACTGAAGGACCTCTCCTGACCAGCAACAACACCGGCCGTCAGGTGACCACTCGGCATAACCGCCCGCTCGGCATGAGCCCTGTTATGCCGAGTTCGGCATAACAGGTCTTCCGTGCTTACGAGCTGGCGGCGGCGTGGGTATTCAGGTATTCGGCGACCGCGTCCCGGAGGACATCGCTGGTGGTGCGGTGTTGCTGGTGCGCGAGGGTGGTCAGGCCCTCGTCCATCGAGCCGGGTAGGCGGACCTGGCGGACGCGGGAGTGCTGCCCGGGTGTTGCGTCGGGGTCGATCGAGGGCCGCCCACCCAGTGCGCGTTCCAGCACGGACCGCCCGTACGCGGCCGCTTCCTCCCCGCGCACCGCGGTGGCAGAGTTGTGAGGCAGGGTCATCTCGTGCTCGGCCCACTCGGCGGCCGCCAGATAGTCCTTCTTCGTGCTCATTGCGAATCCTCCATTCGATCCAGGTGCTTCTGCCGGGCCTGCATGACGGGGAACACGTGAAGATCGCGCGGCGGGATCATCTCGACCATCACCTCCAGTAAGGGTCCACCCAGCTGGCGCGGCGGACCAAGGAACAGCGTCGGCCGCACACGCCCCGGCACCCGAGGTTCATCGAATTCCCGCGCTCAACGTAGTAAGCATTGGCGATCGCGTGCAGCGCGTCCTCGTGCGCGATCGCGTGCTTATCGGCACTGTCCGCCCACGTGATCCCCATACCAGTAGTGTACTACACAACTATGGTTGTGCAATACATATGTGGTTGTGCAATACATAACAGTTCTGCCTCAACTTGCCTCGGGCTGGCATGCTGGATGGCGGTCACCGGATCTCCCCCCTGGATTCCCCGGTGGCCTGACGAGGCTGGGCGATGCCGCACCACACCCCCCTTGGTGTGGCGTCGCGTGTGCCAGCGGAGTCCGCAGCCCCCACCTCGGCCCATGGTCGGGTGGGGGCTGCGTGTGTTTCGCGGCCATTGACCGCAAGCCCCACCGCCGGTTCTAAACCTCGATCCACCGATTGCCTTCGAAGGCAGAGCAGTTCGGCGTCGTGGGTGAGGGTTGGTCTCCCGGGGCGTGGTGGATCGTCCCGCCTCGCTGCCGGGATGTTCCACGGTGTCTTCGTGTTGGGCCGTCTCCGGCAGGTCGGTCAGGTCGCGACTGTGCCGGGCGGCCCGCAGGTACTGCTGAACAGCCGTGCCCAGTCGTCCTTCCAGGGCCACCTGGTGGGCAAGTGGAGCGTGATCTGCCGGGCGGAGGAAGCGATGCGGGCGGGCACGCCGATCAGGTTGCGGCGGATCGTCGCGGTGGTCGCCTTCGCCAGCGAGGTGCTGCCGGTGAGAGTGGCAGCGGCTCGGGTGAGGTTGAATGCCCTGACCGCCAGCACCAACCAAGCACTGTTCGCGGAAAACGGCCCGAGGGCAGGTGCGCCAGCGCAGATGCTTTCAAGTCGGCATGGACCTGCTCGATGATCGCGTGCTGCCGATGGGTCTTGTCCGCCGTGACGGTGTCCATGGCTGCCGGGTTGGCGGTGGTGAAGAACGCGTGAAATCGCCATGTGTCGAACAGGGTGCCCTGACCTTCGCCACCCTTGGCGTTGAGGTCGGGGATGCGCCGCACGACCAGCCGGCCGGGCACCTGTTCGCTCCGCTTGCGCGAGCTGAATGCGGTGAATGGGATCTCGGCTACCTCCGCGCAGGAGACCCACCGGCCGGTGATCTCGTCGAGGATGGCGTCGGTGTACTCCATCGTTGTCCACGCGTCGTCGGGGATCGTCGCGACAGCGGCCCTGACTCTTGGGTCGAGGCGCACGGTGACTGATACGTCGGCGCCGGCATAGAGCGCGGCACTGATGGTGGGGTGCCCGTAGAAGGCCGAGTCGGCACGTAGCAGCACCTGGCCGGTCGCTGCGTCGGGTCCGCGGATCGTCCGGATCGTAGCGAGGGCGTCGCTGACGATGCGGGCTGCTCCGCGGGGTGATCCGCATGCGCCTTTGCGCAGGCGTTGGGCGATGATCACCGGCGCGGCCTGGTCGGTGGTTGCGGTGGCGATGAGGGCGTTGAGGCCGCGGACGCCGGAGTATCCGTACCCGGAGCCCTGCTTGGAGTGTCCGTGGACCTGGATGATCGTGTCATCGATGTCGACCAGCACCCGGTTGTCGATCCCGGCGGTCACCGGGGTGCGTTGGGCGAGGGTGCCCAGGAAGCGAGAGGCGACCGCGTCCAGCTGGCGAACGTGACCGAAGGCGAAGGAACGCAGGAACGACCCGAGTGTTGATGGTGCGTAGGGACGGTGGAGCACCTTAGGCATGGCACCGTGCCGCAGCATGGCCATGTCATCGATACTGTCGGCGCCCGCGGTCATACCTGTGACCAGTGATGCGACCTTCATGCCTGCGTTCGCACCCTTGTCGGTCGGCACCGACAGGTGCTGCTGGGCAAGTGCAGTCAGCCGCGCAGCCTCGGCGAGCCGAGACACGGGGACCAGGCCGGCGGAAGCGATGAGGTTGGGGTCATCGAAGTTCGCTGACGTGACCCTGCTCCCTGTTCCTGTCGTCCGCAGCTCACCGGGGACGGTAGTTCCCTCGTAAGGTACCCAGCCTGTCATCGGTCAGCTTCGCCATCACCGGGTGAGTCGCTCGGGTAGCGGTGCTGTGGTGGTGGTGCCGTGGTCGCGCGGGGTTGCCCGAGCGAGGGTGAGGGCGGTGGCGCTTGCCAGCAGGTAGGCGGCGGCGACGATTCCGAGGGCGATGTGCAGTCCTTGGTACCAGTCCGCCGTGGACCCAAGGATGAGCCCGATGGTCGCGACACCGACAAGAATGCCGAGCTGGCGGTTGGTGTTCAGGACTGCGCCGGCGTGGTTGGCGTACTCGTCGCCTGCTGCCTGAACGGTTGCCGCGGTCATCGACGCCGTGACCAGTCCGGCTCCGCTGTTCGCCACGCCGAGGGTCACCGCGATGTACCAGTACGGGGTGCCGGGTGTGGCCGGCAGCAGCAGAAGCGTGGCAATTCCGGCGATCATGAGGCAGGCCGTCATGATCGCCGGGTTGCTGACCCGGTGATGGATGCGGGTATAGACAAGGTTGCCCAGCGGGAAGCAGACCGTCATGGGCAGGAGCTGCAGCCCGGCCTCGAATGCGCTGACGTGGCGCGCGTTCTGAAGGAACAGCCCCATCAGGTAGAGGTTGCCGTACAACGCTCCGCTGTACAGGAATCCCACGATGTTCGGAACTGCGAAGGCTGCTCGTGCGAACAGGCTCCACGGCATGACCGGCACGCTGGTCCGGGACTGCTGTACAAGCAGAATGAGACCCCCGATCACAAGGAACGTAACCGCAGCTATCACCGACCACGCGCCGAAACCACTGCTACGCCCTTGGATCAGGACATACGCGCCCGACGCGACGACGACGAAGAACAGCAGGTTGCCGACCGGAGATACGCGCTGACCGGTTCCTGGCGTCGAGGGTATGACGCGAACTGTCAGGAACAGACCTGCCACGACCACAGGCACATTGATCAAGAAGATGCTCCGCCAGCCGAAGGAGCTGACGAGCAGTCCGCCCACGGTCGGACCGATCGCGGCGGACGTGGCGACCATCGCCGACCACAAGCCGAGCATCTTGGCTCGCTGGCCGGCCTCGGTGAACATCCCGACGAGCAGGGCAAGAGAGCTGGGCATAAACAACGCGGCGCCGACGCCCTCGACGGCACGCGCTCCGATGAGGATCGCCTCGGATGGTGCGACCGCGCAGGCGATCGAAGCCACCAGGAACACGATCATCCCCAGCAGGTAGAGGCGACGGCTTCCGTACGCGGTGGCCATGCTTCCGCCAGCAAGGAGCAAGGACGCGAACGTCAGTACGTAGACGTCCACCACCCAGGTCAGTTCCGACAAGGTGCTGCCGAAGCTGGCGCGAATGGAGACCGCGGCGACGTTCACCACGGTGGCATCGATCGATGCCATCACGAACCCGGACGCCAAAGCAGCGAGTACCAAACCTGTGTGACGAGCAGACGAGCTCACAATATCTCCTAATCGGACGACAGTGCTCCGTTTGAGTGCACGCTACACAAGCGGACGCCAAGCGTCCACTTTGCTAGAGTGGCGGTATGCCATCGACGTCGTCAGCTCGGGATCTCCTGCTTGGTGAGCAACCGCCGCGCGCGGACGCAGAACGCAACGTGGATGCGCTCCTACGCGCCACGCGTGACTTCGTGATCGCCGGCGACCTGAACCCGACGGCCGCGCAGATCGCCGCCACGGCGGGGGTTGGCGTGGGAACCCTCTATCGGCGCGCAGTTCGCAAGGAGATGCTCCTGGCGGCTGTGCTCGTTGACCTACTCGACGAGGTCAGTGCAAACGCGACGGACATCGCGACAGGCTCGTCGTGGGCAGCCTTCAAGGCTTTTGCTCTTGAGTACATCCGTATCCGGCAGGTCACCTGCAAGATCAGTCATGCCCTGGAGGCCGAGTTCGACGGGGCTGTCGCAGCCGCGATGGGTCGCACACGTAAGGCCTTCAGCGTGCTGGCAGACCGGCTGCACAACGACCGGATCCTGGACAAGGATGTTACCGCTGAAGATCTGATGATCCTCCTGGCCTCAGTCGAAGTCACCGACACCACCCTCGGCCTTCGACCAGACGCCGAACGTCGTCATCGCATCCTCAGCCGCGTCCTCGACAGCCTCCGACCCGCGCCCCACCCGGAGGCGTGAGGCCACGCGCAGCCTTACGTCGCCAACAGCCCCAAGGCCCCAGACGCGCCTCGAAGCGTCCAGCCGCCCATGCCGCCAGCGGCGCTACACCCCACAGATGATCACCGACAGGTCACCTAGCACCAACGAATCTGCCTGCAACTACAAGCGAATCCCCATCACGCCGCCGATGTCACTACCCGCGAATCGGTGGATCGAGGCTAAGGGCCGCAACCGACGCGCGAGGGTGGCCGCTCCCTCGCCTTTGCTGAGGCGTTCGCGAATGGTCCACCCGTCTAGATCGGTCCCGAGCTGCCCTGGAGTGATCCCCGCGGCCGCGCATTCGGCGGCGACTCGGGCTTGAGAACCCGCCAGGCCGTGGCTCATCCAGACGAGCTGCTCCACCTCACCTATGCCGTGCACTTTCCATTCAAGGTGCTCGAAAGCGTGTGAGGGTCGAGAGCGGGTTGCTGCGGCGAAATCGGCCGCAGGCTCCGGAGTCTCGGTAGTGAACGAGTCTGTCGAGGTCCTGCGCTTCGTGGGTACCGGTCGAGGAACCCAGGAGAAGTCCCGGCGCCGGGCACCGTCGTTCATCATGGGGTAGTTATCTCTGCGTGGCCGGGGCAGCGAAGCGCTCAACCCTGGACTTGATGTCGACGCAGGCTGCACCTCTGGCGGTGCAGGGGGTCCGTCCTTGAGCGGAGTGATCTTGAATGCCTCTCGCACTCGTCGCGCGACGGGGGGCTCGATGTACGAGTGGATCGACGACACATACTCGCCCTGCTCCTTCATGACGGCCATCACTGCGGCGCTGGTCTCGTCAATCTCCTTCGCGAGATCGCGCACCTTGATGCGACGCTCAGATGAGTCCTGGAGCTTGATCCTCGCCATCTGCCTCTCCACATGAGTGTCGATCCGGCGGCGTCCCGCGACGCGCGGGATGTTACTCATGAGTATTAGCACGCCTGTGACATTTCCGGCCCACCCCTTTCGGCGTGTCAAAGAGCCAGTCAAAGCCTCAGGTGATAAAGGGGACTAGTCGGACACTTAGTTGGCGAGGGTCGACCCGTCCGACTCGAGCAGCCAGGTAGAGGGCTGCTCCATCGGCAGGTCCGGGGGTAGGGCGTGGGAGGTGTCGGAGCACTTGGCGAACGTGCCGGCGGCGTCGGACAGGGCCGCCATGGTCGGGTCGGCGTAGTCACGCCACCAGGTCGCGGCACCAGTGCCGGGGTCCCGACGGAGGACCTCGAATGCCTTCCAGAGGCCCTCCAGCCGCGAGACCGCCTCGGGGGTGGTCCCACCACTGCGAGCACCAGTGCAGGGCGAGCCCGTCTCGGACCGAGCGAGCCTGCACCTTAACCAGGAAGTCCTGCACGAAGACGTAGACGTTCGGGAAGTGATTCTCGACCTCTGGCTCGGCGTCGGCGGCCGGGCCGTCCGACTCGCCTGTCATGGTCTGGAACTCGGCCTCCACCGCCTCAGCGGCGGTCTCAGCGAGCAGCTGACGGCGCTCGGGCGTCAGGGCCTTCGTGAGGGCGGCCGCGACGATCTTGCGGACCTCCTTGCTGACCTCAGCCGTGACGACACCCTCCACCATTGCGCCGGCGTCGAAGCCCCGGACGGCACTGGCCACCACGGCGTCCAACGGGGACTCCGTTGGCGGTCGAAGATCTCCGCTCGAGCCGGTGGAGTCGGCGGCCGAGTCGGTCATGAGGCCGTCGTCCAGGTCATTCATCGATGGCCTTGACGGTCCAGGGTGACGTTGCGACCGGCTCGGGGTCGCTACCGACCGTGGAATGCGCCCTGCGGGACGCCTCGATCACCGCGGCGTCCTTGCCCAGGAACCAGGGCTGGGGCTCGATGAGGACGGCCGGCGTCCCGGAGGCGAAGCAGATCGCCCGACCGGACGGCAGTTCGCGCAGCTCGGCCACGGTGAGGATGGTCTTCTCCTGCACGGAGCGGGACCGCTGGCGGGTGCCTCGCCCGGAGGACTCGCTGGTGACGATCTGCTCGTAGGGTCCGATCAGGTCGCTGATCCGGCGCAGGAACTTGTCGTCATCGACGTCTACGGCACCGCGCGATCGCTGATGGGATTCCTTCGCAACAGGGCCATGGCCTCCTGGATCACCCCGCCACCGGCCAGCGCTCGGCTGCGTCAGTTCCACCCGGCCGAGTTCACCCGCTCGCGCGACACTCTGTACCCGCTCTCACGCGAGGGTGAGGGCAGCGCCCGCCCACTCGTGGCCGCGCTGACCGTGGCCGTGATCGACGCCCTCGAGGAGCTGGCCACCGCGTCACCCGGCGGCCGACTCACCATCCCGTTCCTGGCCGTGCTGGACGAGGCAGCCAACCTCTGCCGCTTCCGGAACCTCGACTCGTACTACTCGCACTTCGGATCTCGCGGCATCATCATCGAGACCATCCTCCAGAACTGGGCACAGGGCGAGGAGGTTTGGGGAGTCAAGGGCATGGAGAAGCTGTGGTCAGCCGCGAACGTCAAGATCTACGGCGGTGGTGAGTTCGAAATCGGCCGCGAGCTCGTGAATTCGCCAGGGCCGGGCGGTGTGTTCGGTGTCCGGGAGCCTCATTCGCCCATCTCCATTCCGCTCGGACCGGTGTATGTCGGGGAGGTGACCCGCGCCGTGGCCACGGCGTTTAGCCGAGGCCGAGCCGATTGGCGACGAGCTCGATGACGTCCTGTCGGCCGCCGGAAGCAAGTCGACCGGGTTCTCAGCTCGAACGGTCACGAAGTCCTACGACTCGCCGGGTGGGCCTGGATCAGACCGTCACAGTGGGTCCGGTTCGGGTTGACACAATCAGACCCGAGGCTGTGCTCCGCTCGAAAAAGCCGGCCACGGTCGAGCAGGAGCTCTACGCCATGCTCTGCGTCTATCAGGCCGTCCGCGACCTGATCGGCGACGCCGCACCGTCGGGGCTCGACCCCGGACGGGTCAGCTTCAGCAAGGCCATCGACGCGGCCAGGGACACGACCCTGGCGGCTCTCTCCCCGCACGGCCATCACCGCCGCCCTCGCCAACGTAACCGCCTGGCTCACCAGCAAGGCGAACCTGGTCCGCCAACGACCTGGAGGGTCCTCACCGCGAGCCCGCAAACGCGGCGGCTCCAACCGCTACCCGAGACGACCAGACGACACACCCGCCGTCCGCCACGTCACCCACACCATCAAGATTCACTGACTCCAGCCCGACCCTAGCCCCTTAAATCATGGACATTGCGGATCGGCGGCGCGCGGTGCGCGCAGCGGCCATGCTGGTCGATCCGGCGGGCTGCTGCCACACCAGCAGGATCTCTAGGTGGCTCGTGTGGGTCTTTGCGTGATTGCCCGTCGACGACTCTCGCGTTGGCTCCGCATCGGCTCGGGCAGGTACAACTCGACGAATTTGGTTTCCCAGTGTTGCGGACCGTAGCCCGCATCTAGGTCGGTGTGGTGCAGCACGACTTCGACGAGTCGCCGTTCCAAGAGTTGTACCGCTGGAAACTCGGCGCCGCCGAGCACGCGCACCTGCCACTGCCAGGCATGGTCGGACAAGCCGGCTGCCTCAGCGCGGAACCGCTCGGCCGACGCCGACAGTTCGGCGAACAGCGCAACGGCGCCAGAGCGCGCGGCCTCCTCGATCGCCGCGTCTCGCGCCTGCTCACTCGCGTACGCGGCGATCACCTTCCCGGTCTGCGCAGAAACTAATAAGTTCCGCATCGCGTCAGCGCTCTGCGAGACATGAGCCAGCACGTGACCACGCGTCCAACCGGGAAGCGACGACGGCAGCTCGACGTCGAGGTCACTGAACCGCTCGACGCTGCGCAGAAGGCGCGCCGTAGCCATGTCGATCGCCTCGAGCGCGTCCTCGCGGTCCATCTCCACCAGCCAACCGTAGAGGGCGACAACGACCACTATGCAAATGCACAGCGCGTCGGCCCCTTGACTCCGACGATTATCGTGCCGCTCAAGGATCGCCGATCGGGATGCCGCGCTATCCCTGACTCGCGTTGATCGTTTCGAGCGTTCCTCTTGACTCTCACGTCGCGGCAGGCTTCAGACTCCCGGGGTATGAGCGAACGCGCGTCACCGGTGCCCGAGCCGGGGCCCGGTGTCACCAGCCCAGGGGTGTGCCGTGCGATTTATGGCATGCCGATGTTCGCGACTTTGGCGGTTGCGGATCTCGACAGGACGGTGGCGTGGTTCGTCGACGGGCTGGGCTTCATCAATCTGTTCACCGTGTCGGACGCGTCAGGTCAACCGGTGCTGGTGCACCTGCGTCGCTGGCAGTTTCAAGACCTGCTGGTGCGACCAGCAGCGGCACCGGTCTCGGTAGGAACGAGTTGCGTACTCAACATCGCCGCGGTCTACGACGAGATCGACACGCTGGCCGAACGTGCCCGCGGCCATGGTGGCGGGCAGGTGGGGCAGCCGGTCGACACGGCATGGAACACCCGCGAACTCACCACCACCGACCCCGACGGCAACGTCGTCGTGTTCACCGCCGCCCGACCCTCTCAGCAGGCCGACCACCAGTTCTCCGACAAGATCAAGCAGTGGAACGACGAGCAGGATACGAGCCGGTGAACGGGTACCGCATGGTCGTGTGCACACCGGGGTTGTGGCCGCCGGTCTCCGCCCCCTACACGGTCCTGCGAGAGCCGTTGGTCGCCGCCGAGGGCTGGCTGAACTTACCCGACACGGCGTCGGCGGCGCTGTGGCGCGGGCTCGCACAGAGCGTCGGCGGGGAGCACCAGGCCATCGAGGCGCTCGACGCGCTGCTCCTAGCCAACGTTTCGGGCTGGCGCCTCACAGAACGCGACGGTTGCACGAAGGTCATGTCGGCGGGGAGAACCGAGCTTGAGTCGGGCGAGCTCGCCGCGGTACAGGCGCTTGCCCTGCTTCTCGAGTCCGGCGGTACGGGACGCCTCCAGCGGTGCCGCCGCGGCGGCTGCGACAAGGTGTTCCTCGACTGGACCAACGCCGGAACTCGCCTGCACTGCCGTGCCTGCGGCAGGAACCCGCGGTGACCGAGTCGCGCTGCTGCGGCTGTGGTGTCGTCCTGCCCGACGCCGGCGGGCCCACCCATCCCTACATGCTCTCCTCCCCGGCCTGTTGGGCGGCCTACGGCGAGGTCAGCAGCCGCGCCTATCTGGACCCGCAGCGCCTCGAGGTGCTTCACGTCCAGGTCGACGCCTACGCGGTGCAGCACCCCGGCGGTCATGAGCGTCGAGCAGCGCAGTCGGTGGGCATTCACTTGATGACCTTATGCTTGGTGTTCGAACGCGGCGCCGACCCGCGTGAGGGTCCACGCCTGCACCGCCTCATGGTGGAGCGCCCGGTGTTTCACTGGCTGGAACCTCCACGAACCCGCGGCACCGTCACCGTGCTCGACGTCCTCGCCACCAGCAACGGGGACAGCCACATCGCGAAGGTCAACGAGTGGGGCCGATCGGCCTGGAACGCCTGGTCTGCCCACCACGACACGGTGCGCAGTTGGCTGGACCACCAGCGATGACCTTCGAACCACCGCCGAAAGCTTCGCGTAGCCCGCTCGGTCATGTCCGGTCAGCGATCCGGTTGCGGGCCACTCCGTCCCGGCCTACCTCATCAGCCGATGCGTGCGGGTGTTCGCTGCGGGCCTCGCGGGTCGTCATCTTCGACGGCCGGACCGTCGTGGCCACCCGCGGCGGCTGCTTAGACTTGGTCTCAGAACTCAGTCGGCAAGTACCTGTTCGCGCAGGATGTCGGCGTGTCCGCAGTGGTGGGCCAGCTCCCGCAGAACTTGCAGGTACACCCAGCGAAGCGTGCGCGGTCCGGCCCGGTGGCCGGTCACGACGGCGTCCAGTGGCAGGTCTGCGATCGCCGTCCGGGCCGTGGCGCAGGCTTCCCGGTGGGCCGCTGTGACCGAGGCGATGGTGTCGTCTTCGGAGAGCCGGAAGGATTCATCGGGACTCTGTACCAGGCCGAGCTCCCGGCGGGACGTGCCGCCGACGCACTCCTCAAACCACACCCGCTGCATCCACGTGACGTGCTTGAGCAGCCCGAGCAACGTCGTCGCCGACGAGACGAGCTGGCGGCGGGCCTGTTCCTCGGTGAGACAGTCGAGAGTCACCTCAATGGCACTGCGATATTCCTCGATGAATGCATCGAACTGGGTGCGTTCGCCGTCCAGCGGCACATCGAACGAACCCATCAGAGTCTCCTATCACGCCGCAGGCCGAGTGCCACAGCAGCTCGTGCGAGCGGCCCACGGCGATGTCGACAATCCTGGTCGCACGACTATTGCTGCACGAGTCGGCGCAAGTTAATCAGTACGCAGCCCAAGGTGAGCAGCGGGCGCAGGGTGAGCTGTGTGCGGTCGTAGCGCAGTCCGAGACGTTTGAACCGCAGCAGCCAGGACACGGTGCGCTCGACGACCCAGCGGTGGCGGCCGAGCTTGGTCTTGTCCTCGATCCCGCGGCGGTGCAGGTAGCGCCGGCAACACAGGTAGTCGTAGCCCTTGTCGGCGTGCACCTTCGCGGGCCTCGAGACCGCGGCCTGACCCAGATCGATCCACTGGTATTGATAATCGCTCCCGGGCCACTCGGGCAGGTCAGATCTTCACATTGACAGGCTATCGACGACCGGGACCGCTGTCCGGTAGTCGATCCCGTGCGGGCATACGCCCGTGATGGGGCGGCTTACGGGACGACCTCGAAGGCGCTGCACCCGCCGGTTCTGGTTGGCGCTCATCGGACCCCCACGACCTGTTGCTCGGGCTCGATCACGGCCACGACGCGTTCTTGTCCTCGGGGGTAGGGGGCGCCGGCGTATTTGATGGCGAGCTGGTCGATGATCTCCCAGGCTGCGTCGCCTTCGATCCATTCGACGACTCGGCCGCGGATGACGATGGGCTCGTACAAGTTGTCGACGGGCGCGATGGACAGGGCCAGGCGGGGCTCGCGGCGCAGGTTGCGTGCTTTGCGCATGCCCGGGCCGGTGAAGAAGACGATTTGGTCGCCGTGCGCGCCGACGTAGACGGGAGTGTTGTGGGGTGACCCGTCCGGTAGGACGGTGGCGAGGTGGGCGATCGAGGTGCCGTCGAGTACGCGGCGCACGTCGGGGTCAAGCATGGTGTGCTCCGTTTCAGCGGGGGTTGTCGGCGCGCCAGGCGACGTAGTCGGCGACGGCCGCGGCGACGTCGGACGCCGGGACGAAGCCGGTGTCGCGGGTGAGCCGGGTGATGTCGAGGTAGGGGTTGTCGCCGGGGCCGGCTTGCCGTCCGGGCAGCAGGTGGGCTGCGGGCCGGGGGTGATCGCCTGGAGGGCGTCCGCGAGTTCGCGGTTGGTGAACGGCCAGCCTCTGGACACGTTGTAGGTGTCGTGCCGCAGGGTCGGTGCGGTCATGAGGAGGGCGATCGCGCGTCCGGCGTCGGGTGCGTAGCAGGAGTCCCCGCCGTCCTCGGCGTACAGGGGCTGCGGCTGCTCACCACGCAGTACCGAACTGATGTAGGGCGGAATGGGGTTGAACGGTGATTCCGGGTCCATCAGCGGTCCCCAAATGCTGCCGATTCGGAGCACGACCGGCTGGACGCCGCTGCCTTGGAGGCTGTGCGTGGTGAGTGGCTCGACAGCCTTCTTGAACGCGATGATCAGGTGCGGCAGCGCAGCGGTGGGCAGGTCGAGCTCCTCGTGCCACGGTGTCTCGGTTCGGCCGATGTACACGCCGAGGCTGCTGGCCACGGCGAACCTGCGCACACCCCAGGTGCGGGCGGCGTCCAGCGCGTTGAGCAGGCCGGTCGTGTCGGTGCGGAAGAAGTCGACCGGGTCTTCGTCGGGGATGCTTCCGGCGAGGTGGACGATGTCGCTGATGTCATGGCGGTCGGCGAGGGCGAGGAAGGCGTCGCGGTCGGTGACGTCGAGGGGTTCCACCGTGACCCGGCCGGCGAGGAACGAGGGAACCTCGCTCCGGCGGGTTGTGTGGTCACGACGACGTCGTGTCCGAGCTCGACGAGCGCGCGGGCGGTGTGCGCGCCGATCATGCCCAGCCCTCCGGTGACGAGGATCATCGGGCCACCTCGTAGTGCAGGTGGGTGACGCCCGGGGCCGGCACCGCTTCGATGAGGCGCAGGCGCACGTGCTCGGGTAGCGACTGGAAGAAGGGTCGGCCGGCGCCGAGCAGGATCGGCACCTGGTGCAGGATCACCTCGTCGACGAGGCCTGCCGTGAGGGCCGCTGTCGCGACGCCGCCGCCCATGAGGGCGACGTCCTTGTCGCCGGCGGCCTCGCGCGCCGCCGCGATCGCGTCCTCGATGCCGGTAGTGATTGAGGTCTGCCGCTCGTTCGCCGGTGACGGTCGATGGCTGAGCAGGACCAGCGGCGCGGTCGGGTGCGGAGCGCCGCCCGCCGACCATCCGGAGTCGTCGTAGGTGTTTCGGCCGACCAGGCTGGCACCGACGCGTCCGGCGACGGAGTCGAACACCCGGGCGCTGGGCTCACTGAGCTGGAATCCGTCGAACACGTTGCTGGGGGTGTCGCCGTCGAAGTACCAGTCGAACAGCATCGTGGCGTCGCCGAGCCCTTTCCCGGGGCTTGGGTCGCGTCCGGTGATGTACCCGTCGACCGACACCGACAGTGCGATGAACACCTTGGTCATTTCGCTGATCCTTCCTAGGTTCCCTCAAGAGACCTCACGACCGTAACAGCTTGCGTTCCCTGAGGGAACCCCAAGTGCTAGATTGACTTCATGCAGCGCACGAACTTCGGCGAGATGGCGTGCTCGATCGCGCGCACCCTCGACGTCATCGGCGAGCCCTGGTCACCGCTGGTCCTGCGTGACGTGTACGCCGGGCTCACCCGGTTCGAACAACTCCAGGCCGACCTCGGCATCTCCCGCAAAGTGCTGACCGAGCGGCTGAACCACCTCGTCGAGGCAGGGGTCCTCGAACGCCGGCCCTATGACCGGCGACCACGGTTCGAGTACGTGCTGACCGACAAGGGCACCGAACTCGTCGACCTGCTTATGGTCATGATCGGTTGGGGCGACAAGTGGCTCGCCGGAAAGGCCGGCCCCCCGGTTCTCTACCGCCACCACGCCTGTGGCGAGATCAGCCATGTCGACCTGCGCTGTGCACACTGCGGAAAGTCGATGCACGCCGGCGACGTCGAGGTGCTTCCCGGACCCGGCGCCGCATCCTGACCCCACTGGACCACACCCGCCGCCAGCCACCCGGCGATCAATTCCCGCGCGGGGAATGTGCCGAGGTGGGCCAGTAGACGGTCGTGGTTGATGCGGTCGAACGCCGCCGACAGGTCCGCGTCGAGCACCCACTGC
>JAABUZ0100001102.1_pt1 | contig 54642 bp, 59 predicted proteins | sample 5562091 | NCBI WGS metagenome assembly JAABUZ01 (sample SAMN12813069, study PRJNA571459) | rock metagenome | isolation source: Antarctica rocks | place: Antarctica: Victoria Land, Linnaeus Terrace sud | collected 2015-12-21 | reverse complement strand
GAGGTCATCGTCTCGCTGCGGACTAAGGATCCGTCGGTGGCCAAGGCGCGGTTCTCCGAGGCTGAGCACGATCCATCATGCCACTGGGCCTCGCTTCGCCGCGGGCCCGTCCCCCTCACCCACGTCCAGCTCGTGGCCCTTTGCCCCCTTGTGGAATGCGCCCGGCGACATGCGCGACGTGGTCGAGACCACGACGATCATTGCGGCTCGAGGGAGGGACGAAGGAAAGCGCACCGGATCCTTTTTCGCCGCCGCCCTTCTCTCGACGGCCGTCCGCAACCGGCCCCGGCGAGCCGCAAGACGCCGATATCGGCTATTTCTTGAGATCGTTGAGGTAGTGCCAGAACTGAGTGCGGCAGTGCGAACGGCGCCACTCGACGGCATTGCCGTCCAACGCGAGCGCAAGGCGGTCGATCGCGATCAACGGCTCGCCCGGCTCCGCTTCCAGCAAATCCATTTGGCGTTGACCCGCAAGCGCCGCTTTCAAGCGCTCGGTGGCGCGGGCGACCGTGAGGCCGTACTCGGTCGCGTAAAGGGCGTAAAGATTATTGGGCAGGTTCTCGCGGCGCTCCAGGCCGGGGAAGAGCGCGCCGGGAAGAAGGATCCATTCGTGGATGCAGGGCTGGCCTCCCATCGAGCGCACCCGCTCGATGGAGATCACCGCGGCACCGCGGGCGACCCCGAGACGCGCCGCGGTCTCCTCGTCCGCCCGCGCCGACTCCACCGAGACCACCCGGCTGTCCGGCAAGCATCGCTCGCCGCTGTCCGGTACCAACCTGAAGAACTGGAACAGGATGCGTTCCTCGTCCTGACGCACGACGAAGGTGCCTCGGCCCTGTCGGCGGACCAGCAAGTTCTGCGACGTCATCTCGTCCAAGGCCTTGCGCACGGTACCGGAGCTGACGCCGAGTTCGGCCGCGATCTCCGGCTCGCTCGGCAGGAGTTGGCCCGGCGCCCAGCCCCCGTCGCCGATGCGGCCGAGCAGGGTCTCTTTCACCTGACGATAGAGAGGTTTGTAGCTTGGCAACGTGGAGCCTCGGGCCGGGCCCCTGGGCTTCCGATCCCCGTCCCCCGCGAGTCCACCATTCCGTCGATTGACACTCATATCTGATATCTTATAGATGACTGAATTCGCAAATGTAAGGAGGCGTACATGGGGGTTCCGCACCTTCTCGTGCACGATCACAAGGACTCTGTCGGCGTCGTCGTGGTCGAGGGTCTCAGGGCCGATACCGACATGCTCTGCGTGGTGACGCACGACAATTCCGATTTCCGGCTCACCTCGAAGCACGACATTCCGATCGGCCACAAGGTCGCGCTGAAGGACATCAGGACCGGTGACACGATCTGGAAGTATGGCCAGGACATCGGCAAGGCGGTCGCCGAGATCCGGCAAGGCGAGCACGTGCATACCCACAACGTCAAGACGAAGCGGTGGTGAGGGAACGATGTCTGAACAGTTCATGATCAATCACGAGGCGACTTCAGCTTTCGCCGGCGGGGCTCCCGACCAGTTCACCACCGGGGCCCTTCCGTCGAAGCGAGCATCCGCGGACTACAAGGCCGCCGCCTTCATGGGTTGGCGTCGTGAGAACGGACGTGTCGGGGTCCGCAATCATGTCGTCCTGCTGCCTCTCGACGATCTGTCGAACACCGTTTGCGAGACCGTCGCCTACTCGGTCAAGGGCACGCTCGCGCTGCCCCACGCCTATGGGCGCCTGCAGTTCGGTGAGGATCTCGAGCTCCATTTCCGCACGCTCATCGGCATCGGATCGAACCCCAACGTCGCGGCCGTGATCGTGATCGGGATCGAGGACCAGTGGACCAACCGCGTCGTCGAGGGCATCGCCAAGACCGGCAAGCCGGTGCTCGGCTACGGCATCGAGGGGCACGGCGACATTGCCACGATCGCCAAGGCGAGCTACCAGGCTAAGCGCTTCCTGCAATGGGCGACCGAACTGCCTCGGGAGGAATGCCCCATCTCCGACCTGTGGGTCTCCACGAAGTGCGGGGAGTCGGACACGACGACCGGGCTCGCCTCCTGCCCCACGGTCGGCAACATGTACGACAAGCTGATCCCATGCGGGATCTATGGCTGTTTCGGGGAAACCTCCGAGATCACGGGTGCGGAGCATCTCGCCAAGGCGCGGGCGGCCAGCCCGGAGGTCGCGGAAAAATGGTTCAGGATCTGGCAGGCCTACCAGGACGACGTCATCGAGGCGCATAAGACGGACGACTTGTCCGACAGCCAGCCCACCAAGGGCAACATCGTGGGCGGGCTGACGACCATCGAGGAGAAGGCGCTCGGCAACCTCGAGAAGATCGGTCGTGAGTGCACCTATATCGACGCTCTCGAGCCGGCGGAAGCGCCGGCCAAGGGACCCGGCCTCTACTTCATGGACACGTCCTCGGCGGCGGCGGAATGCGTGACCCTGATGGCGGCCGCGGGCTATGTGGTGCACACCTTCCCGACCGGCCAGGGCAATATCATCGGCAATCCGGTCGTGCCCGTGGTCAAGATCACCGGCAATCCCAAGACGGTTCGCACCATGGGCGAGCACATCGACGTCGACGTCTCGGGTGTCCTGCGCCGCGACATGACGCTCGAGCAGGCCGGCGACGCCCTGATCGACATGGTGGTTCGCACGGCCAACGGTCGCCTCACGGCCGCGGAAGCACTCGGTCATCGCGAGTTCGTGATGACCAAGCTCTACCGCAGCGCCTGAGCGGTTGCGGTCCATCTCGGAGCGGAACACGGCTGTTCACCTACGGGCTGCCGTGTTTCGATGATCGTCGCTCGTCTCCGGCGGCGTGTTCTGCGGGAAGCGATCTGCTAATGGCGACCAACATGATGACGGCTGGCGAGGCAGAAGCCCTCGTAGCGGGCGCTCTCGTCCGCTGCAGAACGAGCGAGCGCAATGCGCGCAGCGTGGCGCGCGCCCTCGTCCGGGCCGAAGCCATCGGGCTCAAGGGGCACGGGCTTTCTCGTGTCGCCAGCTACGCCGCGCAGGCCAAGAACGGCAAGATCGACGGATATGCGACGCCGGCCATGACGCGTCCGAAGCCCGCGGTGGTGGCCATCGACGCTGCCAACGGCTTCGCATATCCGGCGCTCGACGCCGCGGCCGGTACCTTACCCGAGGTCGCCCGCGCGCAAGGCGTCGCGGTCGCGGCGATCCGGCGTTCGCACCATTGCGGCGCGGCCGGCCTGCCCGTGGAGGCACTGGCGGAGGCCGGCCTCGTGGCACTTTTGTTCGCCAATACGCCGGCCGCGATGGCGCCATGGGGCGGCCGGACGGCGGTCTTCGGGACCAACCCGATCGCCTTCGCGTGCCCGCGTCCCGGCCGCGAGCCGATCGTCGTCGACCTGTCCTTGTCCAAGGTGGCGCGTGGTCACATCGTGGCGGCCAAGCAGCAAGGCACAGCCATCCCGGAAGGCTGGGCGATGGACGCCGAAGGGCGCCCGACCACGGATCCCGACTCCGCCTTGAAGGGCACCATGGTGCCGCTCGGGGATGCGAAAGGCACGGCCCTCGCCCTGATGGTCGAGCTTCTCGCCGCGGGGCTCACGGGTTCGAACTACGCGGCACACGCCTCGTCGTTCCTCGACGACAAGGGCGGTCCGCCCGGGACGGGGCAACTGATCGTGGCCTTCGACCCTGAGTCCATCGGCGGTGCCGGAGCGCTCGACCGATTCGAGGCTCTCGCCCAGGCGATCGACGAACAGCCGGGCGTGCGCCTTCCCGGCGGGCGACGGACCGCGTTGTGGCGGCAAGCGCTGGAGCAGGGGATCGCCGTTGAGGCCCAGATGGCCCGGGCCATCGAAGCGCTCTGAAGGAGCGGCATCAAGGGAGGATTCCGAATGATCGCGCGACGGGAATTTCTACAGCGGAGCGGCTTGGCGGCCCTGGCGATCGGCAGCGGGGCCGTGGGCGGCGCGGGTCGAGCCTTGGCCGATGCCGTGGCGCTTCCATTCGGCAACGGCGACCGCCCACTCGTGTCTTACCCGGGCAAGCGCCCCCTGGTTCGTTTGACGAGCCGCCCACCGCAGCTCGAGACTCCGTTCTCGGTCTTCAACGAGGGCCCGATCACACCCAACGATGCCTTCTTCGTGCGCTACCACCTCGCCGACATTCCGCTCGACATCGATCCGGACGCGTTTCGTATCGCCATCAAGGGGAAGGTCGACAAACCGCTCTCGCTGTCCCTCCAGGACCTGAAGACCGGCTTCGAGCCGATCGAATATGTCGCGGTCAACCAGTGCTCCGGCAACAGCCGCGGTCTGTTCGAGCCGCGGGTCGCCGGCGGGCAGCTCGCCAACGGCGCCATGGGCAACGCCCGATGGAGGGGCGTGCCGCTCAAGGCCGTACTGGAGCGCGCCGGCATCCAGGCCGGCGCCAGGCAGGTGACCTTCGGCGGTCTCGACGGCCCGGTCATCCCAGAAACGCCCGACTTCGAGAAGGCGCTCGACATCGACCACGCCCGGGACGGCGAGGTCATGATCGCCTATTCGATGAACGGCCAAGATCTGCCCTGGCTCAACGGCTTTCCGGTGCGTCTCGTGGTGCCCGGCTACTACGGCACCTACTGGGTCAAGCACCTCAACGAGGTCACGGTGATCGACAAGCTCTTCGATGGGTTCTGGATGGCGACGGCCTACCGCATACCCGACGACGCCTGCGCCTGTACCGAGCCCGGCAAGACCCCGACCGCGACGGTTCCGATCAACCGCTACAATGTGCGCTCGTTCATCACCAGCTTGACGGATGGCGCGACGGTCAAGGCCGATGCCGACGCGACCCTGAAGGGAATCGCGTTCGACGGCGGCTACGGCATCACGGAGGTCACGGTCTCGGCCGACGGCGGCCGAACCTGGACCGCCGCGACGCTCGGCGAGGACCTAGGCCGCTATTCCTTCCGGCAATGGCATGCTGCGCTCCGATTCACGCCGGGGCCGCACGACCTCAAGGTCAAGGCTACGAACCGCATCGGCCAGTCGCAGCCCCTGGAGCCGTTATGGAACCCTGCCGGCTACATGCGCAACGTGGTCGAAACCACGCGGATCACCGCTGCCTGAAGGGAGGGGACATTGAAGACGCACCACATCCTACTCGCGGCCCTCATCGGCGCCGCACCCCTGTGCGGCACAGTCCGGGCCTCGGCGAAACCGCTCACCTACAGCCTGCCTGACGATACTACCGAACTGAAGCCCGGCCAGGGGCCGGGATACGAGGCGGCGCAGAACAATTGTCTCGCCTGCCACTCGGCCGACTATCCGAACACGCAGCCTCCGCACCGCGGGGCGGCATTCTGGACCGGCGAGGTCGGCAAGATGGTCAAGCTTTACCACGCGCCGATCGGCGACGCCGATGCCAAGGCCATCGCCGAATACCTGGCCAAGACCTACTGACGGCGGCCGACCGGCCTTGACGCGCGGGCCACGGGAGCGGTCCGCGCAATGGGCCGGTCACGCGGCCTCCTCGAGCAGGCTCCGGCCCGGTCTCACGATGGTGAACCTGACCGGCTCGGTTCCGACCTGGATCCCGTCGTCGCGCAGGCGCACCGTGGTGTAGCGCGAACTCGACAGGTCGGAGGTTCCCGGGTGATCTTCGCGGTAGTGGGCGCCCCGGCTGTCGACCCGGGCGCCCGCCGCAGCGCAGACAGCACGGCTCACCGCGACGAGGTTTTCGAGGTTCAACCGGTCCATCCAGGTCAGGTTGTAGCGCCGGTCGCCGTCCGGAACGCCGGTCCTGGCAATCACGCCGGACAGGTCGTCGAGCTTGGCCGCGCCTCGCGCGAGTCCTTCTCCGGTCCGCAGGATGCCGACATCCTCCCACATGGCCTCGTAAAGCGCCTCCCGGACACCCATCAGGTCGCCGGCGGGGCGCCCGAGCGGCCCGAAGGCGCGGTCGAGCGCGGCGCCGATCGCAGTGGGGTCGGGATCCGCAAGTGAGCCCTCGCGCAGCACGGCCCGCGCCATCGCGGAACCCGCGACCCCGCCGAACACCGTCGAATTCGCGACCCCGTTGCCGCCGAGCCGGTTGGCGCCATGCACACCACCGGTGTCCTCGCCCGCCGCATAGAGCCGGGGCATGGTGGTCCGGCAATCGCCGTCAAACACCACGCCGCCCATCATGTAGTGGGCCGTCGGCACGACCTCGACGAGACCGCCGGCAAGGTCGAAGCCGCAGTCCGCGCAACGGTCCACCATGCCTTTGAAGCGGCGGACCACGTCGGCAGGCCCGAGATGGCTCATCTGGATGTAGACGCCGCCATTGGGCGTGGCTCCGCCCTTGCGGATTTGATCCATGATCGAGCGGCTCACGATGTCGCGTGTCGCCCGCTCGGCGCGCTCGTCGTAAGCCGGCATGAAACGCTCGCGTGCCGCGTCAAGGAGCCAGCCCCCCGCTCCCCGCAGGCCTTCCTCCAGCACCGTGCCGGTCATGCGCGTGCCCGCGCCGGCCAGGAGGCCGGTCGGGTGGAACTGCACCATCTCCATGTCGCGGAGCGACAACCCCGCCCGCAGCGCCATGGCCATGCCGTCGCAGGACTTGTCGCCCGAGGGGGTATGATACTTGTACATGGTGGGGCCGCCGCCCGTCGCGAGCAGCGTGGCCCTGGCCCGCACCAGGGTGACCTCGCCGGTCCGCATGTCGAGCATGAGGACACCCGCGAGGCCCGACCCGTCCGCGGCGGGGATGAGGTCGAGTGCGCGGTGGTCCTCCAGGCGGCGCACGTCGCGCCGCCAAACCTGTTCGGCCAACCGGTTGATGATCTCGATTCCGGTCAGGTCACCCTTGTGGACCGTGCGATCGAAGCTCTGACCCGCGAAGGCCTTCTGATGGACGCTTCCGTCGGGGTTGCGGTCGAAGAAGCAGCCGAGTTCGTTCTCGAGCTCGCGGATGCGGACCTGCGCCTCGGTAACGAGCTTCCACGCGAGATCCTGGTCGTTGAGCCACTTGCCGCCCTCGACCGTGTCCATGAAGTGCCGCTCGACCGAGTCGCCCGGCGCGAGCGCGACGTTATAGCCGCCCTGCACCATGCGCGTGCAGCCACACTTCCCGAGCAGGCCCTTGACCGCGACGGTCACCTCGAGATCAGGCGCGAACTTTTTCGCATGGAGAGCCGCGAAGAGGCCGGCGCCGCCCGAGCCCAGGATCAGGATGTCGGTATCGACCCGCCGTGAAACGCCGTTCATCACAAGGCCCCGATGCTGCCGAGGACGGCGTCGCGCCGCGACGCGACGTCGCGCTGCACATCCGCGAACAGCGACCCACCGTGGGCGTCCATGCCGACCAGCAGGGGGCCGAAGTGGCGAATCCGAAACCGCCACAGGCTTTCGGGGTGGAGGTCATCGAGGTCGACATCCTCGATCTGCTCGATCCAAGTCGTTTCCAGGGCCGCGGCCCCCCCCACGATGGCCAGATAGGCGCCTCCGAGGTCGGCGAAGGCGTCCAGCGTCCCCGATCCCATGCCGCCCTTTCCGATGATGAGCCGCACGCCTTGGCGCTCCATCAACTGGCGCGTGAAGCGCTCCATGCGCATGGAAGTCGTCGTGCCGATGCAGAAGGGCGCGTAGCCGGCCGGAGCCTCGGGCGAGACGGGCACGCGGTGAACGTTCGGTGCCGTGTGGATCACCGCGTGGCCATCGAGGTCGAGGCGGGTGGGGCGTGCCCCATCGAACATGTGAATGAGGGTTGCGTCGCGGATGCCGTAGAGCGTCCGCTCCAAGGTCGCGGTGTCGCCGACCCGCAGGGTCCGGGCCTGCTCGGCGCTGATCGGCATTGCCAGCGTATGGTGCGCCATGAGCTTCGTCCCTTACGCGAACGCAATGCCGCCGGGCGTGATCGTGGCCCGGGCGCGACGTGCAGAATGGCACTGGATGTTCACCGCGACGGGGTTCTGGGTGATGTGAGTGGCGGCGACCTCGACATGGACGGCGAAGCTCGTGGAGCGGCCGCCGAGACCCTGCGGACCGATGCCGAGCTCGTTGACGGCGCGTGACAGTTCCGCCTCCATCTTGGCGCCCTCCTCGTCGGAGCAGACGGTGCGCAGGGGTCGCGTCGCGGCGATCTTGGCGAGGTGCATGCAGAGGTCGGACGTCCCACCGATGCCGACGCCGACGATGGTGGGCGGGCAGACGCGGCCGCCGAGTTCGATGACCCTGTCGATCACGAAGCGCTTGACCGCCTTCACCCCGTCGGCGGGAAGTAGCATCTGCAGGAAGGAGCCGTTCTCCGATCCGGAGCCCTTCGGGATCATCTCGATCGAGACCGTCTCGGGTCGCTCGTCGAAGTCGACGTGGATGATGGGAACACGGATGCCGCACGACGTCTGATCGTTCTTGCGGGTGAGGGGGTGCACCACGGACGAGCGCAGCGAATGTTCGCGCGTCGCCCGCTCGCAGCCGGTCCGGATCGAGGCCTTCATCCGGGCGCCATCGAACGTGACGTCGCGCCCCACCGTGACGTTGTAGATCGGGATGCCGGTGTCCTGGCACAGGATGTTGTTGGTCCGCTCGGCCACCGCGATGTTGTTCACCATGGTGGCCAGGATGGTGCGGCCGGTCGCGTTGGTTTCGGCCGCCGCGAGCTCCCCGAAGCCCGCCTTGATGTCGGGCGGGAGAAGCTTCAGGGCCCTGACGTAAAGTGTCTTGCAGACCTCTTCGACCTCATGGATGTCGAGTTCCACGGCAACCTCCTGGGCAAATCGTTGTATCGGCTCGGCTATACGGCGTTGAGCAGGAACAGGAGCCCGACCGCGAGCGAGCCGGCCACGCATCCCGATACGACGGCGGCGCTCCGTTCGCGGAATGAGAGCCACTCGATGGCGAGCACCCGAAGTCCCAGGGCCATGTGCAGGGCCAGGGCAGATACCAGCCCCCACTCGGCGGTCCGGGTGAACCAATTGTGCGTGAGGTCGAGAAAGCCTTGCGCCGCGTTCGCGCCGCCGAGGGCCGTACCGAGCGCGACGAAGTGCATCGGCAGGAACATCGCGAGCGCGATGCCCGACAACCGGTGCAGGAGGGCGGCCAGGAAGCCGGGCTTGAGGTGCGCGTCTCGGATCATGCGAGATAGACCGCGAAGGCGGCCCGTAGACCAAAAGCGAGCAGCAGGGCCGAGAAGGCCAGCATGGCGAGGTCGAGGGACCGGCCGCGCCATTTCGCCCATTCGCGCAGCACGGAGCGGAGACCGATCGGAGCGTGGATCGCTGCCGCCAGGACGAACAGGAGATAGAACGCCAGGAACCACCCGTTACCATGGGTACGGGCCAGGATGTCACCAGCCGTCAGGCCGCCTCGCACCGCATAGATGACCGTCGCAAGGTGCACCGTGACCGCGAAGGCGAGCACGAAGGCGGTGCCGCGCTGGGCGAGGTAGAGCGCGGGGCTCATCGGCGCCCGCGCCAGGCACGGGCCGCGGTCGCGCGTTTCAGGCCCGCGATCGAAGCGGTCGGCGACAGGCCCTTCGGGCAGAATGTCGTGCAACTCATGTGGCTGTGGCAGGAATGGCAGCCGGCATCCCCCGACACTGCCGTGAGACGCTCGGGCTGGCCGCGATCGCGGACGTCGTTGACGAGCGTCCAGGCGCGGTTGAGAGCCGCCGGACCAAGGTAATCTTCGTTCCAGGAGACCACGTCGCAGGCGGAGTAGCAGATCGCGCAACTGATGCACTCGATCCCGGCATCGGCCTGTCGGCGTTCGGCCGACTGCGGCGCGATGGAAGCGAAGTCGTCGGGCGGGTTCTCGCCCGGCTCGAAGTAGCCGTGCGCGCGCTGCCACTTGTCGAAGAAGGGCGCCATGTCGACGGTCAGGTCTTTCACGATCGGCAGGTTTCGGAGCGGCTCCAGCTTGAGGGTCTCGCCCTTAATGCGGTCGACCCGGGTCCGACAGGTCCACCGTGGCTGTCCGTTGACCAGCATGGCGCAGGAGCCGCACATGCCGACCCGACACGCATAGCGGTAAGCGAGTGTCGAGTCCTGCGTCCGCTGGATGTCCGTCACCACGTCCAGCACGGTCTGGTGCTCGCGGCGGGGGACCGAGAAAGTCTGGAACGCCCCGTTCGCATCACCGCGCCAGACCTTGACCGAGATCGCACCGGTTCGGGGCGGGTTGCTGGCGGCAGCGGCGGCGTTCCTGCTCATGCGACGCTCCGTCTGTTCGGCCCGGAAACGCGAGTGTCGGCCGGTCCGGCCCGGCGATTCCCGGGTCCTGCCGGTAGGCTCGACGCTCCCTGAATATCCGCTCCCGCCAGCGTGTCAACTGTCATAAGTCATATACAGGACCGGCCGCGGCGGCTCGCCGAACTGGACCGCTCCCGAGAGGCTGCCCCCGGCTGCGCCGGGCGCGGTTGGTCAGACGGTCGCGGTGCGCCGGATCGAGGGCGCCGCCACCCCGTCGATCATCACGTTGATGCAGGCCGGCTTCCGGCTCGCATGCGCCTGCTCGAGCCCTTCGGCGAGCTCGGCCGGAGTGGTCGCGAGGAGGCCGAATCCTCCGAGCGCGACCACGACCTGGTCGTAGCGCGTCGGCAGGAGGTCGCAGTGGCGTGCCCGCTCGGCTCCATAATGGCGCAGCTGGATCTGGTATTCGGCGTTCCAGCGCGCGTCGTTGCCCACCACCGCTATGATGGGCAGGCCGTACCGAACCGCGGTGTCGAATTCCGCCATGTGGAAGCCGAAGCTTCCGTCTCCGAGGATCGCGACCACGGGTTCTTCGGCGGACAGCAGCTTCGCGGCGATCGCGAAAGGTATCGAGGCCCCGATCGTCCCCGATACACCGTTGATGAGCCGCCGCTGGGTCTTGATGAGGGCCTGAGGCCATTGGCCGATCTCGCCGCCGTCGCAGATCAACGTTCCGCCGGGGTGCCGGTCGAGGAAGGCGCCCACCGCGCGGCACAGTTCGACCGGGTGCAGCCGCCCTGGAGAGCCCGCGGCCGAGTCCCATTCAGGGGGTGCGTAGGCGCGCGCGTCTCGGACGCGGGCTTGCCATGGCGTCGCCGATGCGGGCGACGCGAGCCGCGACGCGAGATCCGAAAGGACGCGCCTGGAATCCGCGATGCCGCCGGCCAGCAGGCGCGTCGGATCGGCCCGCGATATGCGCGCGAGGAGGGCCGGATCGGGATCGATCACGATGAGGCCGCACGACCGCGACACGACCGGTGAATCACCGAACTTCAGGGTGAAGTCGAGCGGCTTACCCAAGAGGACGAGCAGGTCTGCCTCGGCCAGGATCTCGGCAAAACACCCGAGCGCGGGATCGCTGACGCCGCGCGGGCTCTCCATGCCGAGGACCGGGACGCCCGACGTATCCTCGAGTTCGGCCATGGCGCGGCGGCCGGACTCGTCGCACAGGGCGGGCCCGCAGATGATGAGCGGCCGCTCGGCCGCGGCGAGGTGCCGGACCGTGGCGTCCATCAGGGCCGGATCGGCGGCGCGCGCTCCGACCGATGCGGCCCCGGCGTTCGGCAGGATCACCGCGTCGGACGACGTCGTTGCTTCGAGAAGGTCGACCGGCAGGCTGAGGTGAACCGGTCCGGGCCGCCCTTCGCGAGCGATCCGCAGCGCGCGCAGGAGATCATCGGCGAGCGTGGCGAGCGCCGCCGCGGTCCAGGAAGCTTTGGCCATGGGCCGGGCGACGTCGGCCTGGGCCAGCTCCTGAAATGCGCCGCGCCCGAGCTCGCCCAGGGCCGCGTGGCCGGACAGGAGCAGGACCGGCGATTCCGCCGCGAGCGCGGTGAATAGGGCTGCGGTGCCGTTGGAATGTCCCTGGCCGCCCGTGACGAGCGCCACACCGACCTCGCCCGTGAGCCGCCCCCAGGCGTCCGCCATGTGCACGCAGGCGGCCTCCTGGCGGACGTGCACGATCTCGATGCCGGTCGAGAGCAGGGCATCGAAAAGCGGCATGATGTGGTTGCCCGACAGCGTGAAGATGCGGGTCGTGCCGAGGCGCTCAAGCGTCCTGGCCACGATGTCGGCCCCGCGATGCATCGTCATGTTCGGCGGTCCCGTCGTGAGCTGAACGCTTGGGCAGCGCAGACCCCTTGATCACGAACGGCGAAGCACCTGTCCGCCGCATGCCGTGGACGGCGCAGGCCAGCGCAGCTGGCCGCGACGGCGGCGAGGCACGGGCTAGCTCCCCGATGCCGCGTGGATGTTGGGAAAGAAAATGTCCCGCCAATCGCCGGTCTTGGCCGACACGAGACCTGCCCGGTTCATGTAGTCGAGGAAGGTGAGGACCTTCTTCGGCGTCGTGGTCCACTCGTTCAGGGGATCGCGGATGATCTTCTCGGCCTGGGCAACGGGCATCTTGACGCCTTCGGCCTTGATCCAGAGGGCCGCGGCCGCGGCCGGATCCTCCTTGATCTGAGCCTCACTGTCCTCAAGCGCCGCCACGAAGGCGCCGATGACCTTGGGATTGTTGTTGACGAACTTGGTCGTTGCCCACACGACATTGAAGGTATGCGGGCCTCCGAGTACCGCGTAGCTGTCCAGCACTTTATGGACGCGCGGGTCGGCCAGTTCCTGTTCCTGGTAGGGCGACGATCCGAAATGCGCGTCGATCTCGGAATGGCCGCCCAGCAGCGCTGTCTCGGCGTCCGGGTGTCCCATTGAGACGGTGAGCGGATCGAGTTTGTAGCGCTGGTCCGGGCCGAAAGCCTTTTCGGCCGCCATCTGCAACGTGACGGCCTGAATGGACGTCTTCACGCCCGGCAGCGCGATCTTGTCCTTGGCGGTGAAGTCCTTGATCGACTTGACCGCCGGATCGGTCGTGACGAGGAAGAGCGGCATCGCGTTTAGCGCCGCGACGCCCTTGACCTTGAGGTTGTTGACCGTTTTCCCCCAGATCGTGAGCATGGGCCCGACACCGCCCGACGCCAGATCGATCGATCCGGACAGGAGCGCCTCGTTCATCCCCGAGCCCGCGCTGAGCTGGAGCCAGTCGACCTTGAGGTCGACGCCCGCCTCCTCGGCGCGCTTCTCGAATAGATGCTTCTGCTGCATCACAGTGAGCGGCAGATAGGAGATGCCGAACTGTTGCGCGATGCGGATAGTGGCCACTTCGGCGCAGGCGGCTTGCGCGAGGCCAAAGGCCAGGAGCCCGGCCGCAAGCGTCCATCGGCTCAGTTGTTTCCGTCCCATGATCGCCCGCCTGTTCTTTCGAGACTCATCGATGCCGGTGCGTTCTTGTCATCCGTGTCACTCGGACGATAACCTGATCCGACCCTCTGTCAACGATCATACATCGTACATATGACGAGGATCCCGGGGCCGAGAAGATGACGGTATCGATCGAGAAAGCGGGCCGTCGGCTGGAGCTGCGCCCCCTCTACATGCAGGCGCGCGATCTGCTGGTGCAGCGGATCATCGACGGCGTTTGGACGCCGGGCTCCTACCTGCCGAGCGAGATGCAGCTCGCGGGCGAACTCGGTGTTTCGGTCGGCACGATCCGCAAGGCGACCGAGGATCTGGCCGATCAGGGATTGCTCGAACGGCAACACGGCCGCGGTACGCGCGTCGTGGCGCATAGCAATGCGAGTTCACGATTCCGTTTCCTCCGCTTCGTCCATCCGGACGGACGCCCGTTGAACCCGACCGCCTGCCTGCTCGAGAGGTCGGTGCAGAAGGCCTCGGCAGACGATCAGGAGCACCTTGGGCTGGCAGCGCGAGAACAGGCCCTCGTCCTGGTTAGGACCAGGATCGAGGCGGGCATCGCACTCATCTACGAGCGGATCGCGCTGCCGGCCCAGATGTTCGAACAGCTCGGCATCGAGGTGGGCCAGGAGCTCCAGGAAGAGGTCTACGTCCTGTACCAGAAGCGTTGCGGGGTCACGATCGTCCGCACGCTGGACCAAGTCTCGGTCGATGTCGCCTGCGCCGCGGCGGCCCACCAACTTGGCCTGACCGCAGCGACGCCGCTCCTCAAGGTGCGGAGGATCGCTTTCAGCCTGGACGGCCGGCGTGTGGAATTCCGGCAGAGCTGGACCGGTGCGCTGCGGTACGAGACCAGGCTCGATTGAAGCCTGCGCCTGCGGCAGCGGCCGCGTGCTTCAGGACAGCATGCCCCAACGGCCGAGTGTCCGCCTCTCGACCAGCCGGAAGATGAGGTTCTCGACCACGAGCCCGATCACGATCACGGTCAGCAAGCCGGCGAACACGTTGGGGATGTCCAACGTGTTCTTGTTTTCGAAGATGAACCAGCCGAGGCCGCCGGATCCGGAACTCACCCCGAAGACGAGTTCCGCCGCGATCAGAGTGCGCCACGCGAAGGCCCAACCGATCTTCAAGCCCGTCAGGATACTGGGGAACGCCGCCGGGATCAGGATCTTCCAGACGTAGCGGGGGCCAGCCAGGCCATAGTTCCGCCCGACCATCTTCAGGGTCTTGCTGACGGAAAGAAACCCGGAGTGCGTGTTCAGCGCGATTGCCCAGGTGACGGACTGGACGAGCACGAAGATGAGGCTGAGGTCGCCGAGCCCGAACCAGATCAGCGCCAATGGGAGCAATGCGACGGCCGGGAGAGGGTTCAGCATCGAGGTCATGGTCTCGAGGAAGTCCGCACCGATGCGCGACGCGATCGCGAAGCCCGTGAGCACGGCGGCCAACGCGATGCCGCAGGTGTAGCCGATCAGCAGCACCCTGATCGATACGGCGGCGCGTTGTAGCAGGACCCCGGACGTGATCCCCTCGAGGAACGCGCGAACCGTGGCGCCGAACGTGGGCATGAGGAGGTCGTTGTCCAGGAAACGGCCGTAGGCTTCCCACACGAGAGCCAATGCGATCAGGATGAGCAGCTTTCGAATCCACGCCTGGTTGTAGAAGAGCTCAAACGTCGAGAGCGGCTTCTCCACGACGACGAGGTGCGGGGTGGACTCGGCTGGCCGGATGATCTCAGGTCGCAGGACGGCCTCGGGTCGCACGGCCCGGACCAATGCGACGGGTTCGACGTCAGACATTCTCCGCCCCCTTGATCTCATCGGCGAACAGCATGCGTTGGATGCGCTTCTCCAGTAGGGCGGGGTCCCCGCCTGCGGAACCGCCGTTGAGTTCCGCCATGACCTGACCCGGGTGAGGTGACAGCAGCAGGATGCGCGTGCCCACCTTGATGGCTTCGGGAATCGAGTGCGTGACGAACAGGACAGTGAAGCGGGTCTCCTCCCACAATCTGAGCAGTTCGTCCTGCATCCGCTGCCGGGTGAGGGCGTCGAGCGCCGCGAAGGGCTCGTCCATGAGCAGGATGTCGGGCTCCATGGCCATGCCGCGCGCGATCGCGACGCGCTGCTTCATGCCGCCGGACAGCATGTGGGGATAGCTGTCCGCAAACTTCGTGAGGTGCACCTTCTCGATGTAGTGCATGGCGCGCTCGTCGGCTTGCCGACCAGACAGGCGCCGCGACGCCTCGAGCGCGAAACGCACGTTCTGCCGGACGGTCTTCCAGGGGAGCAGCTGATCGAACTCCTGGAACACCATCATGCGGTCGGGACCCGGCTGCCTGACGATGCGGCCCTTCAGGCGAATCTCGCCCTCCGTCGGGTTGATGTAACCGCAGGCTGCCTTCAAAAGCGTCGATTTCCCGCAGCCTGAAGGCCCGAGCAGGACGAACCTGTCCCCCTGGAGGACTTGAAAGCTCACCCTGTAGGTGGCTGTGACGAGGACGTTGGGCGTCTTGTACCGAAGGGTCACGCCGTCGACGTCGAGGAGGGGATGGGAGGTGGTCACCCGGTCCTCCCGCCTGTGGTCCCGCCGAGGCGAGGTCTCGTTATCGGCCACGACACGACAGCCGTCCGTGAGGATCCGCCACGACGATCCGATGCACCGACGGGCTGGTCTCGCCAGGATTGGGCGATGTTCCCTGCGCGCCAGATCATGGCCACGCACCTCCCCTTAAATTCTTCGACGCTGGCGGCCGACTCCAGACGAGGACGGAGCTTGCCAGTTCAGATACGTCTTGTAAAGCAGGTCATATGTCTAATATAAGACTTCGCCGAGGGCGGTTGCGACCTAACCCAAGCGGCCGCCGCGACCCTCTGTTTTCATCTAGGCTCGCAATGCCCGACATCGTCATTTCCGAATTCATGGACGAAAAGGCCGTGCGTCAGGGTCTCGTCGGCTTCGACACCTTGTACGACCCTTCTTTGGTGGATAAGCCGGACGAGCTTTCTCGCGCCTTGTCGGAGGCTCGGGCGCTCATCGTCCGCAACCGCACGCAGGTCAGGGGCGCCTTGCTGCAGAGTGGCCCCAACTTGCAGGCCATCGGCAGACTCGGCGTGGGCCTGGACAACATCGACGTCGAGGCCTGCCGCACGCGCGGCATAGCGGTCTTCCCGGCCTCGGGCGCGAACGATGATTCGGTGGCGGAATACGTGATCGCGACCGCTATGGTGCTGCTTCGCAGCGCTTATACGTCGACACCCGACGTCGTCAGGGGGTCATGGCCTCGCACCCGGGCTGTGGGGCGGGAGATTGCAGGAAAGCAGCTCGGCCTTGTTGGCTTCGGCGCCATCGCCAAGGAGACCGCCCGGCGCGCTGCAGCACTCGGAATGACGGTGGCGGCCTATGATCCGCACGTCCCCGCGGATCACCCGTCCTGGAACCAGCCCTGGGGCCGGGTGACCTCGCAAGCGTTGCCCGAACTCCTGGCCGCATCGGACGTCATATCGCTCCACGTGCCCCTCACGGCCGAGACCCGCAATCTCATCGGGGCCGAAGCGCTCGAAACGACGAGGCGCGACGCCATCCTGATCAACGCTGCTCGCGGCGGGGTCGTCGACGAGGGCGCGGTCGTGGCGGCGTTGACCGCAGGTCGTCTGGGTGGCGCGGCCCTCGACGTCTTCGACGAGGAACCGCTTTCTGCGGCTCGCGGCGGAACGTTCGCGGGTTGCCCCAACCTCATCCTCACGCCCCACATCGCGGGAGTGACGGTCGAGTCGAACGAGCGCGTATCCTGGGCGACCGTCAAGTCGGTCGCGGCCCATCTCCGGCGCTTATGACAGGCCGGCAGGACGCGGCGGCAGCCGGTCCCGCGTAGCGGCCACCTCGGCGATCTCCACGCCAAGCCGCGGAGATACGCGCCCCTGCTCCGTATGAGCCGGAGGCAGGCTTTGCGGGTCGTCGTGCCTCAAAGCAGCTCTGCCCCGCCGCCCAGCGCAGGCCCGGACGTCGGGTCGAAACCGTCGGGTTTCTTTGCAATCAAGGTCTGCGTGGTCAGGATCAGCCCGGCCACCGAGGCGGCGTTGCGCACCGCGCTGTAGCTCACCTTGACGGGATCCACGATGCCGGCCGACATCATGTCGACCAGGTGGCCGGTGCGGGCGTCGAGGCCGTGGCCGTTGCCTCCCGAAGCCACCTTGGCGACCTCGCGCTCGCCGTCGAGCCCGCAATTGGCCGCGATGTAGTAGAGCGGCCGGCTGAGCGCGCGCTGCAGCAGTTCGGCGCCCTGGCGCCGGCTGCCCGAGAGTTCGGCGATCAGTGGATCCAGCGCCGGGGCGCTCTTCAGCAGCGCGACCCCGCCGCCCGGCACGATGCCCTCCTCGATCGCGGCCCGGGTCGCATTGATGGAGTCCTCGATCAACTGCGTGCGCCGTTTCTGCTCGACCGGCGTGGCACCCCCGGCCATGATGATGGCGGTGCCCCCCGACAGCTTGGCGATGCGTTCCTGGAACTTGTCGCGCTCGATGTTCTCGGGTGCCGCGTCGTATTGGCGGAGCACTTGCTCGCGCCGCGCCGCGATCGTGTTCGCCTTGCCTTCGCCCGCCGTGATCAGCGTCTTAGAGGACGAGATCCGCACCTGTCGGGCGCTTCCGAGATCGGCGAGTTCGACCTTCTCCACCCGCCCGCCAAGATCCCGCGAGATGACGCGGCCACCCGTCGTGATGGCGATATCCTCCAGCATGGCCTTGCGCCAGTGGCCGTACTCCGGCGGGTGGATGGCCGCCACCGCGACGTTGCTCTTCTCGCGCCGCGCCAATAGTTGCATCACGACCGTGGGCGCAATCTCTTCGGCGATGATCAGCAACGGCCGACCGCTCTTCTCGACCAATCCGAACAGGCCTGCCAGCTGGTCGCCCGTCTCGATCTTGTGGTCGGTCATCAGGATGTACGGATTGTCGAGGACTGCCTGCATGCGCTCGACGTCGGTCACCATGTGGTGGGACAGGTAGCCGCGCTCGAAAGCCATCCCCTCGACCACTTCGAGCGTCGTCTCCACCGTGGTGCCGAATTCCACCGCCACGATGCCATGGTTGCCGGCACGTTCGAAGGCCTCGGCCACCATGTCGCCGAGCTTCGCGTCGTTGGCCGCGATGCTGGCGATGGCACGCAAGCCCTTGGCGCCGTCGATACTCCTTGCCGAATGCTTCAATGCGGCGATCGTTGCCGCCACCGCCTGTTCGAGCCCCTCGACCAGTTCGACCGGATTGGCGCCGGCCGCGAGGCGCTTCAGCCCCTCCTGCACCAGCACGTCGGCCAGCACGGTAGCTGTGGTGGTGCCGTCGCCCGCGACCTCGTTGGTCTGTTTCGAGACTTCGCGCAGCACCTGGGCGCCCATGTTCTCGAAGGGGTTCTCAAGCTCGATCTCGCTCGCGATGCTGACGCCGTCGCGCGACACGATCGGGGTGCCGATCGGCCGGTCGATGATGGCGTTCATGCCGCGCGGGCCGAGCGTGCCGCGCACGGCACGCGCCATCTTGGCGACCCCTCGCCCCAACGCCTGGCGGGCGTCGTCATCGTGCAGCATGATATTGGGCATGGATTTTCCTCACCTGGTTGGAATCCCGCGCGGATTGGTTCCCGCGTCAAGCGATCGTCTGGGCCGTCCTGCTGCGCCGGACGAAGGGTGTTTCCGTGTCGAAGCGCGCCGAGAGCAGCCCCTTGCACAGAGCGCTGTTGAATTCGGCGTTGATGCCGACACGGCGCAACCCGCGCAGGTAAGTGGGTAGGGTGACAGGGTCGAGCGGGACGCCGTCGACGTCGAGGAAGGCCGGCCCGTCCTCCGCAACGGGTCCGATGACGTCGCGGCGTTCAAGGTAGCGTGCCGCGAGAGCCCGGGCCGGCCCGTCGAATGGCAGACCGGTAAGATCCGCGACGCGCAGCGCCACGATGGCGGCCGGCGTGAGGCCCATCTCGATCAATGCGTCGAGCAGGGCTTTCTGGCGCCGCTGGAAGGCTTTCAGCAGGAAGGTGCGTCGCAGCGCGTCGAGGTCACCGTCGGCCTCGGCCCCGAAAGTCTCCTGGAAGGACCGGCCGTGCTCCAGCCCCTCGTTGATCGTGTCCGCATACATGTGCTCGCCGAGCCGCACCGAGACGCCGCGGACCCAGGGCAGCGCCCCGACCGCGACCCGCATGTCGTCAGCCATCAGGAAGGCGAAATTCGCGGCGCACCAATAGGTGGGCAGCCGGAACTCGACATGAACGCGGCCGTCGGCGTCCACCTCGGCCCGGGTGACGAAATTCAGCGCCGTGACGGTTTCGTCGAGCTCGGGATCGACGACGCCGTCGAGCCGGGCCCAGACCTCCGCCTCGCGCCCGGTGCGGGCCGGGAGCTCGGCCCGCACCGGGAAGACTCCCACACCGGTCATGACGTCATTCCGCAGCCTGCGCCGCCATCAGATGGGCATAGCCGCCGCCGGCCTCGATCTTCTGGCGTTGCGCTCCGATGTCGATGTCGTAGAGGCGGGCCGCGTTCAAGCCGAGGATCTTCTTCTTTGTCTCCAACGAGAGCACCGCTCCGGTCTCCCTGGTCACGTCCTGCGGGATCTCGAATGCCATGAACTTGTCGATCAGCCATTTCGGCGTCCAGATCCCGTAGTCGCTGCCGTAGAGGATCTTGTCGGGTCCGATCCAGAACAGAAGCTCAGAGATGACATGGGCAAAATAGGCTGGCCGGGTGTGGATGAAGGGGAGCGCGACCGCGAGCCCGGCATAGACGTTGGTTTCCTGGGTGGCGATCCAGCAGAAATCGTCGAGGCGCGGCAAGCCGCAATGCTCGACGATGAAGTTGAGCCCCTGGAACGAGGTGGCGACATCGTCGATGTCGGCGACATCGAAAGCGTCACGGTTCAGCGGCAGGATGGTTGGGCCCTTGTGAACATGGATGTTCTTGATGCCGAGCTTTTGTGCGGCTTCGAGATACACGTAAGCCTGCTTGTCTGAGAGTTTGTAGCCCTTGGACTCGCCGCGCCACTCGGCCGTGTAGAGCTTCACCCCTTTGAGACTGTAGGTCTCGGCCATCCTGTGGAAGTCCTCGAGCCCTTTCGCGCCGTCGCGCGGATCGAATGCGCCGTTCAGAATGAAGCGGTCCGGGTGCTTCTTCTTGACCGCCGAATTGCGCTCGGTCGTGTTGAAGCCATTGGTATAAAAGTCCGTCAAATAGGTCGGCTGGAGAATGGCCATGTCGTCATAGCCATGCACGAAGAGATCGTCGTGCATGGTCTGGGCGTCATATTTCTCGAATTTTTCTCTGGGCCAGCGCTCGGATTCAGGGCTCAGGTTCTTATGATAATCGTAGAAGCAATTGATGAACTGCGCGCCATGCACGTTTTTCTGATTGGCCGGGCTGCCGTCCCAGAAGTGCGTGTGCCCATCGATCACGAAGATCTCTTCGCCGGAGGATGTCCTGTACATGGGGTCTCTCCCTCAAACGCGGCGCATGCAGGCCGCTCTTTCGTTTGGAATGGTCTGTCTTGCCGGCCGACGACGCGCTCCTTTCCTCACAGGAGCAGGGCGGGGCCTTCACGCAGGTCGCGAGCCATCAGACGATGTAGGACATCATCTCGTTCATATCGCCGAACAACATGACCGTATTGTCGTCCACCATCACCATTCGGCCATAGTGCGTCGAGGTTGATATCTCGAATAGATGCGGTGTCATCTCTCGGCCGAGTTCTTCGGATATCTCCTCCATCTTGAACTCCATCTTACCGTTGCCGTCGATCCGGATCATCGCAGGCATGAAAGTGACCGTGACATTGTCCCGGCGACCCATCACTTCGGCGATGGCGCGGGCCTCCACGCTGTCGTTCATGGTGACGCCGCACTGATGCGACACCGTATCCTTGAACTCGATCTCGTTCATGGGCTTGAAGATATTGGCGTGAGGTTCGGACATGATTGTCTCCGCGAGGAATGATGATCAGAGCGGCAGGGTGGCCGGCACCGTGAGGCCGATCTCGACCGCGATGCCCTTGATCCGGTTGACCGCATGGGTCAGCGCTTCGGGAAAGGCCGCGACCTTGACGCGTGGCTGCGACCAGATCGGCTGCAGGTTGCGAGCGGCCTCCAGCGCCAGTTCGGCATGATGGCCGAGCCAGCGGTTGAACAGCGCGATGTTTTGAGCTCCATAGGTCGGATCGTTGGCCAGGATGTGGAACAGCTCCACCGTATTGGCGAGGTTGCGCTCGTAGTCAGCTTCGGCGGCCGACACGATCGTCGGCGTGATGAAATCGTTCTGCGAGGCAGCGGCTTGCATGACGAAGCCGGAGCGGAACAATTCTCCCACCAAGGGCTCGAAGACGACGTTGGTGGCGAAATACTGCTCGAGGTAGTCGGTCGATCCCATGATGGATTCGACCGATCTGCGGGTCGGCTGCCAGATGGGGTCCTCCATCCAGTGCTTCTTGCCGGCAGCATTGTCGAAGCCCGGGATGTCGAGCGCGATCTCGCTGAGATACAGCGTGATGTCCTGGGCAAAGCGCAGCTTGTAGGAGGCATTGGTCAGGATGGCGTTATTGACCTTCTGCGTATAGCCGTAACGCTGGGCCTGCATGGTGGACGTGCCGAGACCGAATTCGGCGTGTTTATAGGCGCCGAGATGGTCTTCGAGCACCTTGACCCAGGCACGGTCGTAGCGGGTCGGGGCGCCGGCCCGGCGTCCGTTCTCGATCGTATTCTGCACCATGCCGCAGATCGTCGACTGACGCTGGTAGTGGGTGCGCTCCCATTCCTGGTCGATGGCGCGGAACTGGTGCCAGTTCGAACTCTTGGCCGCGGTCCAATCTTTTGAATAGGTGGGCGTGCCGTCGGGGAACGATATGATCCAGTCTTGCAGCAGATAGCGCTCCGGGTCCGGCTGCACGTCGACCGTCATGTCCTCGTAATGGGACGCCTTGCGGCCTTTCGGATCGAAGTAATTGTATTTCCGGCTCTCCGATCCCGGGAAGGTCGCGCTGCCCGCTGCTCCTGACTTGACCGGGTCTTGCGCGTTGGGGGCCTGTGAGGTTGCCATCTCGTTTGTCTCCCTGAAATCTTTTGTCGTTGGATGCGGCCCCGGAGGTCGGTCGACTACCTGACCGCCGGCGTGAACTTGTCGAAGTGGATATGCTCGGGCTCGACGCCGTTGCGCTGCAGGATCGGGATCACGGCGTCGATCATCGGGGTCGGGCCGCAAGCATAAGCGTCGATGTCGCCGGCGAGCCGCTCCTCATCGAGATGACGCTGCACCACATCGTGGATGAAGCCGGTTTCGCCGGTCCAGGCGCTGCCCTCGGTCGCGTGGGACAGGGCTGGCACGAATCTGAAATCGGGGATCCGCGCCGACGCGGCCGCGAGTTCGTCGCGGTAGAAGAGGTCGGCTTCGGTGCGGGCGCCGTAGAAGAAGCGCACCGGGCGACGCTCGCCGCTTGCGATATGGTCGTGCAGGATCGACCAGAGCGGCGACATGCCGGAGCCGCCGCCGATCAGCAGCATTGGGCCGAGACGGCCTTCGCGCCGAAAGCAGGTGCCGTAGGGACCCTTGACCAGGACGACGTCGCCGATCGAAAGCCCGCCGTCGAGCAGGGCCGAGAAGGCCCCGTTCGCATAGGTCTTGATGATGAATTCGAGGCGTCCACCCGTGCTGGGCGGGTTGGCCATGGAATAAGCCCGCATCACGCCGCGATCCGGAATGGTAAGTTCGACGAACTGCCCGGCCCAGAAGCGGAGTGGCTGCTCGACGTCGATGGCGACGACCCGGATATCGGTCGTGAGCGACGTGATCCCAGCGACCCGGCCGGGAATCGACTTCACCACGATGGCACGGCTCAGCAGTTCCTCGTCGTAATTGAGCAGGTCGACCGTGATGTCGCCGTAGACGTGGGTGCGGCAGAGCAGCACCGAGCCGGCTTCGCTCTCGTAATCCGGCAGCGCGAAGGTGGAATATTTGAGCAGCTCGAAATCGCCCTCGGCGATCTTGGCCTTGCAGCTTCCGCACTGGCCTTCCTTGCAGCCGTGCGGCAGCGAGATGCCCTGGCGAAAGGCGGCATCGAGCACGGTCTCGCCCTCCTCGACCTCCATTTCGAGGCCGATCGGTTCGAACCGTACCGTGTGGGTCGCGGCCTGAGACATGACGCAGATCCGGGAAGAACGGGCGGCAGGCCGCGGTGGGCTGCCGGGTGGGAGCGGGGACGCTTCACGCGCCCCCAACTTTCTCAGTTGCAGGGATTGATGGTGAAGCCCTTGCGGTAGTCGGCGACCGCGACCTCGCGCTGTTCGGGCGTCAGCGCCCGGAAGCCGCGAAGCGGGGAGCCGAGTTGGTGACCCCGGATGTCGTCCAGCGTCCACATGTCCTTCTCGTCGAAGTTCAGATGGGGCTGCGCCACCATGGTCTTGCCATCAGGTCGCACGAAGCCGAGGTCCTTCACGGCGTCGGCCACATCCCACCCGTGATAGCACTCCTCCCACTCGCGGCGCCCGCTGAAGCGGCCCATCGCGGGCGTGGCACGGCCTTCGTATTCGGCCGCGAAAGCCACCTTGTGGGTCCAGCGGCACTGCTCGGAGCAGTAGGTGTACATCTTGCCGTCGACCTCGTCGCAGCAGAACTCCTCGCGGATGAGGCAAGGCACCATGCAGCTCCAGCAGCGATGCGGATAGACGTAGCCGACGTCGGCATTGAACAGGACCTGAGTCTCGCCCTTCTTCGACAGCTTGGCGTACCACTTCCAATAATCGCCGAACTCCGAGTACCAGCCGGGATACTTATGCTCGAACCACTCGAAGTCCTTCTCGGTCTGCGCCTCGATGCGCCAGAAGTTCACCGACCAGCCGACCGAGAAGAATTGCGCGGTCTTGTGAACGTAGTTCTTCTTCACGATGCGGTCCCAGGCCGCCGCAACGTCGTCGTGGTGGATTTTGATGCCGTATTTTTCGAGCGGCAGCATGTAGGTGCGGTAGTAATCCTCGTAGATCCAACGGTGCCACAGCTCGGCGTAGGACTCCTTGTTCTTGTCTCGATTGGTCGTGCCATATTCGATGAAGGTGCCGATGGCGGCATCGACGATCGCGTGGTTCTGCCAGAACGCATATTTGAGGTCGCGCTCGAGAAGCTGGTGGTTCGACGGGTCGTTGATCATCGCCATCAGCATGGAATGACCATTGCCGATGTGGCGCGACTCGTCCGACTGCACCGACAGGAACACGGTCGGCAGCGCATAGTCGCCGTTACGGGCGGCTTCCGACGGCATGGCAACGAAGAGCGTGTTGGTGAAGGCCGTCTCGGCCACGACCGTCAGATAGACGTTGGCGGCCGTGATGGCGTCGCCGGTCAGGAAGCCTTCCGCGAATTGCCGGCCGATGGTGGTGGCGTAGCACTTGCCGAAGGCGGCCTCGGTGATATCGAACCCGGCGGGATCGATGTAGTTCTCCATGTACCATTTCTTGAGGTTCATCTGGATGGTCGAGTGCCGGAACTCGTCGACCATCTGCATCGTCATGCCGGTGCGGAGTTCCTCACCCGGCGCCAAGCGGGCCACCATGGCCATGGAGCGGGCCGCCGAGATTTCCGGGAACGGGATGATGGCCAGGAACAGCTTCATCCATTCGACCCAGCGTGGCTCGACGTTGCGGAACATATCGCCGCGCAAAGCGGCGTCGAGCGCGCCGTAGACCCGGTTGTCCTTCTCTTCCTGCATGGGGAAGTAGGAGCGCAGCACCTGCTTCATCGGATCGCGCGGGGTCTTCGAGATCTTGTAGTCCGTCGGGAAGGTCATGGCTTCCTGAACGTAGCTCGGCGTCCATCCGAGATCCGCGACCCGGCTCGCTGCTTCCGCAATCGAGATGCCCTTCTGCGCGGTGATCTTGTTGAGTGTCAAAGCTGCTGTCACATGAGTCTCCATAAGGTGAGGTTCAACGTTTGACTCGCGGCACGAATCGGCAACTGGCCCGCCGCTCTTGACTTGAAAGTCATTGCATTTGATCAACGTGGGTTCCGGTAAGACACTTGAGGACGAAAACACTTTGCCTGGAAACTTGGAGTCCGGCTGCCTTCAGCTGGGCGGTCCGGACCCGTTGCTGCGCCGGATGAGAGGCTTGCCTTCGGCGATGAAGCGGGCCGAGAGCACCAGCGTTCCCATGGCGAAGTCCTTGCCGTGTCGGGCGATCATGGCCTCGGCCAGCTCCGCGACACCGACGAAGAACGCGTCCTTCGAGCGATCCTCTTCGCTGAGCGGGGTTGGTGCGGCCTCCGCGGCCGCGCCGACCGCCGTCACGACAGAGCCCCGCGCTGCGATGGCCGCGCCGAGGGGTCGTTCTCGAAGTCGAGCAGCGCGGCGTTCAGCCATTCGCGCTCGCTGACCAGGCGCTGGCGCTGGTCTTCCAGCATCCTGAGCCTCGCGTCGATGTCCGCGATCGCCGCCTGGGCCTCCGGGCCGGCTTCGGGGGCCGCGGCGGCGCGGCGGGCGCATTCGCGCTCGATCTCCGCACCGCCCCGTGCGCTCTCGTTCTTGAGCTGGAGTTCGTTGTTGCCGATCATGCCTTCGATCAGCTTGTGGCGGGCCAGCATGCGCTCGCGCGCCGACATCAGCTCCCGGGCGTCTTCGGGTGTGATCTGCGGTCCGCTGGCGCTAGCCGTGGTGATGGGCATGGTGTCGATCTCCCCTCTCGGTCGTCAGGGGATCAGCACGGCGCGGCCATTGATGCGGCCGGCGTGGAGATCGTGCAGGGCGGCATTGGCTTCGCTCAGCCTGTATTCGCGCGTGTGGAGGTTGACGAGGCCGCGGTCAGCCAAGGCCATGAGTTCCACGAGTTCAGGATAGGTCCCGACGAGATTGCCCACGATAGTCTTCTCGGACGTCACCATGTCGATGGTGGGCAGGTCGATCTTGCCGCCATAACCGACCACGTAATAGAAGCCGCCGTTGCCCGTCATCGCGAGCCCGTTCGCGACGGCCGCGCCTTCGCCCACGAAGTCGATCACGGCCTCGGCGCCGCGGCCCTTGGTGATCGCCACCACGGCCTCCACCTCGTTGCCGTCGGCCTTGACCAGATGATGGGCGCCGCAGGCCTTGGCGAGCTCGAGGGACTTGTCGGCCCGGTCCACCACAACGATCTCGGCCGCGCAGAGGGCGGCCAGCACCTGAATGCCGATATGGCCGAGCCCGCCGGCGCCCAGCACCACGGCATACTGGCCCGGCAACAGGTGGCGCGAAGCCTTCTTGGCGGCCCGGTACGCCGTAAGCCCGGCGTCGGTGTAGGGCGCGACGTCCTTGGGCGCGAGAGTCTTGGGCAGCTTGATCAGCGCCCGCTCTCCGGTCAGCAGATATTGGGCGTAGCCACCATCGGCATTGATGCCCGGAAAGGAACTGTCGGTCGCGTGCATGTCGTCGCCGCGGCGGCAGGCCAGGCAATGCCCACTGGTCACCAGCGGATGGCAGATCACCGCGTCGCCGACCTTGACGCCTTGGACGCCCGCGCCGACCGCTTCGACCCAGCCGGCGTTCTCGTGACCCATGATGTAGGGCAGTTGGACGTCGACCTTGCTGCGCCAGATCCCCTCGACGATGTGAAGGTCGGTGCGGCAGACCCCGGCGCCGCCGATCCGCACGACCACGTCCGAGGCGCGTTGGATCCTGGGATCTGCCACGTCCTCGTAGGTGACGAACTCCTCCGACGTCAGTGTTTCGTCGAAGCGATGGAGCACAGCCGCCTTCATGTTCCCTCGACCCTGTTCTGGCTGGCCGGTGATGCTCCGGCCTTGGCAGAAGGATGAGCAAGGGGTGTGCCAAAGCCCTAGATCACTGAACTGTTTAATGTATTCTTCTTTTATTGTTCTAGAGACCGTTTCGTGGGTCAACACTCGTATTGCGCAGTCGTTCCGTTTCAGAACAGTCGGGAAACTTGCCGCGCGAAGCACTTGTATCGACGGCGGTTCGGCCTAGGATCATCGATAAAGCGCCAATGGCGCGGGTATCACAGGTCCCGTGGCATGATGGCGGAAGCCGAACGCGGACCAGGGGAGGACACATGGCCGTCGCGGCAGCGGAGCGGATGGATCCCGCGCATATGATGCTGGAGCGCCGTGGCACCGTCTCGGCCGACCTCCTCGCGCCCGACATCTACGACAGCTGGATGCGCTGTATCGCGCTCGGTCTCGACGTCGACCGGCCCCCGCCGGTCGCGGTGGCGGGGGCGGGTGTGCTGCGACAGGAGCAGGAGCGCAGTGGCCTCGTGCGGGGGCTCGCGCTCGCCGAGATGCACACGCTCCACCAGCAGATCGCGGGCTCGAACTTCACCATCGCGTTCGGCAGTCCGGAGGGCATGCTGCTCGACGTCGTATCCGACGCAGGCTTCGACAGGGATGCCGCGGCCGCCGGCATCCGGCCGGGCTCGCTCTGGACCGAGCACCACTGCGGCACGAACGGGCTCGGCACAGGCGCCTTTCTGAGACGCCCCGTCGTGGTGCAGGGGGCGGAGCATTTCCTGCTGCGCTACCGCGCCCTCACCTGCACGGCCTCGCCGGTCTTCGGACCGGACGGGCAGCTCGCGGGGGTGCTCGATGCCTCGTCCGACTGCCTGTCGCGCCAGACCCACACGCGGGCCCTCGTCGCCATGGCGGCGACGCAGATCGAGAACGGCCTCTTCCGGGAGCGACACCGCGCCGACGTGCTGATCGCCTTCCACAACCGCGGCGAATATCTTCACACGCTGAGCGCCGGTCTCCTGGCGGTGGACCGTGACGGGCGTATCCTGGCAGCGAACCGTGCCGCCGGCGCGCTGCTGCATGGGCTGCCCCTCGCCCAGGGCCGCGGCTTCGGCGAGGTCTTCCGGACCCGCTTCTCGGCCTTCCTCGACGAGGCCCGGCGCCGCGAGCGCCAGCAGTTGCAGGACAATGTCGGCAGCAGTTTCGTGACAGCCGTCGAGAACCCGCGCCCCTCCGCCATGTCGTCGACAGGCAGTCCGATTGCGCGGCGCGCCCCGCCCGCCAGCACCGGCACCGGCACCGGCACCGGCACCGGCAAGCCGCTCGCGGCGGCCGATCCGACGGCGTCAATGAAGAAACCGCTGCGCCTCGAGCCCAACGCGGGCTTCGTTTCGGCCGATCCCGCCGTGGCGGCGTTGGTGCGACAGGTGGAGACCGCGGCCCGGCGGCGCATGCCGGTTTTGATCCGCGGCGAGACCGGCACCGGCAAGGAGCAGATGGCCCGCCACGCCCACGTGGCGAGCCGGCGCACCGGCGCCTTCGTGCCCGTCAATTGCGCGGCCCTGCCGGAGACGCTGATCGAGGCCGAGCTCTTCGGCTACGCTGACGGTGCCTTCACGGGGGCGCGAAAAGGCGGTGCCGTGGGCCTGTTCCGCGAGGCCGACGGAGGCACTCTGTTTCTCGACGAAATCGGCGATATGCCGGTGGCGCTTCAGGCTGTGCTGCTGCGGTTCCTCGACGACTGGACGGTGCGCCCAGTCGGGGGTGCCAAGAAGGTCGTCGACGTTCTGCTGGTCTCGGCCACCAACGCCGACCTCGATGCCTCGATCGCCCGCGGCCGTTTCCGCTCCGACCTCCTGTTCCGATTGAACACGCTCGAAGTGACCCTGCCGCCGCTGCGCGAGCGGGCCGACTTCGGCGCCATTGCGCTTCACCTTCTGACGCTGATTGACCCGGCCCGCAGCCTTGAGGGTGCGGCGCTGGAGGCCCTGGCGGCACGCGACTGGCCCGGCAACATCCGCGAATTGCGCAACGTCCTCTCCAGGCTGACCTTGGCCGAGGGCGGTGCGACGATCGGGCTCGACGCCGTCGAGGCTCTGCCCGGCTGCACTTGCAGTGGTGCGTCGCGCGCGGGCGCACCGCAACCGGGCTCGCTGCACGACCTCCAGCGGGCCCGAATCCTTTCCGCCTTCGCCGAGGCGGGGCGCAATGTCAGCGCGACGGCGCGGCGCCTCGGCGTGTCGCGCAACACGATCTACCGCGCGCTCGGGGGTCCTGGCGGCGCATCCTAGCCTTAGCGGAGGACCTGATGTTCGAGCCCGAGAACGACCTTGAACGCGCCATGCAGGCGGCGGCCTCAGATCCCGCGCTCGTCCCGAAGTTCTATCGCGTGCTGTTGGACTCCGAGGTCTACATCCTGGCGCCCGAGGCCAAGCTGGAACCCGGCCGGCGCCGCTCGCTCAAGTATCGCGAGCCGCTCAACGTCGCGACCGTCATGTACCAGGGCCTGCGCTGGCACCCGGCCTTCACGGCGAAGAGCCGCATCTCGGCCTATGTCAAGGAGCCGGAGACCTGCTTTGGCGCCATCGCCAAGAACATGTTCACGCTACTGCCGGGATCGAACTTCTGGTTCAACCCGCTCTCGGAGTGCCAGAAACCCATGCCGGCCGAAGAGGTCGCGCTTTTGCTCTCCGGAGAGATTGCCGATGTTCTCCAGGCGGTACGCTGACTCGGTTTCAGGCCAAAGGCGCTCATAAGCTGGCTTCTGTGTTTCACATCCGGAGAGAGCTCACCAGTCTCGCAGCTTCGGGCCCGCCGCAGGGCGGCGGCAGTGGCGTGCGACGAGACGGGGGTGCGCATCGAGGGCACGAACAGCTACCAGTGGGTCTTCCGCTGCGAGGAGGCCGTGCATCATGCCGCTCCGACGCGGGGCGCTTGCGTAGTGCACGAGATCATGGACGGGCACCGGCCGGCGGTGTGGCAGTTGGACCGCTACTCCGCCAGCAGGGGCATGCCGAGCGGTAGCAGACCCGCCTGGATCACCTCCCCTCCTCGCGCCACCCCAGCCTGTTCCCGTAGGCGATGAGAGTGTCGTTGCCCGCGAAGCGCGACCGAGAACGACCGCTTATGAGCGGTCTCGACACCGGCTCTACCAGCTTGGTTGGGTCGAAGGTCGATATCACATGGTCTGGGGGTGGTTTCCGGCTGTCATGTTTCGGCGGTCGCAGCCGTTGGCACAAACCGAGCTCGGCCGTTGTATCAGGCTGAACTTCGCCGGCACGATCCGTCAGCCTGCTTCGGGCGACGTCGGTTTTCGCAGAGCGCCGTCGGGCACCCAACAACGCCGCATCGGGACGGCGGGGAACCCGGTGTCGAGAACCTCGAAATGCGCGGAGCGAGGCGTGTTGTCGTGTGCTCCCTGGATCGACACGATGTCCTGCGGGCAGGCCGAGAAGGCGACGAAGCAGTCCATCTCCGCTCGCAGGGTGACCGCGTCGCCCGGGCGACTGACGGTCGGCCGGGTATCGAGGCCGATGCCGTCCGGTGCCACGACGATGTTCATGAAGACGTTGAACGACGCCAGCGTGCGCGCGGGCTGCGTGAGACCCAGTTCCATCATCGCCGCCGTCATGTTGTCCATGCAGTTGCGGTGATAGCCCTCGACCCCGAGCAGGACGTAGCGCTCGCGGTCGCAGGCCGCCATGAACGTGTCGTGGACGCCGGGCGACGTGTCCTCGACGAGCGACAGAATGGGGCGGCGCCCCGTGGTGACGAAGGTGTCGCCCACGCGCGGGTTCAGGTGCTGGTTCCAGACCCGGCTGGCCTCCATGCTCATGACCTCTTCGAGGTCGTAGGCATTCCAGGCCCAGCAGTCGACCACCTGGGTCCCGTGCGTGTTGACGAGGCGCACGGACTGCCCCTGCCTCAGCCTGAGCGCCCTGCCGTGGCGCGCCGGTATCTCGACGAGTTCTGCCATCTTATCCTCCCGGTGCGTCGAGTTCGTTCAAGGCGGCGAGCGCGACCGGCCCCGTTCCCTCGTCCGCAGCGACGCCCGTGGCACAGGCGGCCGCGACGAAGACCGCGTCCAGGAGGACGCGGCACACCACCGTGTCGCCGGCCCGTGAGGGCGCCGGGCCGACCTCGAGGCGACCGTCGAGGCCGACCGCGACGTCGAGGAACAGGTTGACCGGGTCTGGGATCCGGGGCGGGTTGAGACCTGCCGCGGCCAGCGCCGCCGCAACGGCCTCGGCACTGCCCACCTCGTTCCGCAGGTTCGCGGCGTCGAGCGAACGCCGGTCCGATGCCGGTAGGAGCAGGTCGTGACGCCGGACCGGGTCTCGGCCCAGCACCATCAATGGCCGGCGGCGGTTCGTGACCATGCGCATGCCGAGCGTCAGCACGAAGCTGTTTGAGAAGACTCGGGTGTGATGCGGGGACAGGAACTCGGCGGGATCGGCCTTGACGAAGGCGAAGAGGCTCACGGGCCGTCTGCCACCGAGGTCGGTGACGGCGAGGAACTGACCCCGCCTGACGCGGATCAGGCCCGCCTCGCCGTGAGGGACCACGACGCGCGCCTGTTCGGGCAGAACCCCGGCGACGGGATGCTTCAGCAGGAGTGGCACGAGCTCAAACCTCCGGGATGCGATCGGCGACGATCACCCGCATGTCGGTGACAACGAGCCCGTTGCCCGGGATGATGTCCTGCGGGCACGGCGACAGGGCGCAGGCGACGTCCATCAGGGCTTCGAGCACGATCGCGTCACCGGGCCGACTCACGGGGTCGTCGAGCCTCATGCGCCCGTCGGGCGCCACGGGACCGTTCTGGAAGAAGTTGTAGGGCTCCGGCACGTGCAGGCGACCGAGGCCGACCCCTACCGCCGACAGCCCTTCGTGAAGGTTCTCAAGGCAGTTGCGGTGGTCGTCTACCCCGAAGTCGACCGCGTAGCGGGTCGGGTCGCAGGCCGGCACGTTGGAATCGTGCCGGCCGTCGGCGTCGTCCCGGACCACGCGGAACATGGGCCGCCCATGGGTCGAGTGAAGGCAGTCACCGACCCTGAAGAACAGCGACCGGAGGGCACGGCGCGTGTGGCCGGGCGATAGTCCCTCCGTTTCGTCGTGCCGCGCCACCGCGGCGAAGTCGCCCGTCTGGCGCCCTTGGAGGTCCACGATGGCGAGGAACTGGCCGCGCGCCGCCGCGAAGCCCCGTCCGTGGCCGCCGGGAACCACCATGTCGAGGATGTAGTCGCTCACGCTCTCGTACTCCGTGTCGGGCGTTTCAGGCGGCAGGCGCCGTCGCGGCATCCCCGGTGACCGTGAAGTGCGCCTCGGTCGGCGGATGTCCGACGCCGTTGATGGGCAGGATGTCCTGGGGGCAGGCCGAGAAGGCGATCACCAGGTCCATCTCGGCGCGTAGGGCCACGTAGCTGCCCGGCGTCGACACGGGCGGCTCGAAGGAGATGGACCGGTCGGGTTTGACCGGGATGTTCATGAACAGGTTGAACGGGCTCGGGGTCTCGGGCGCCGTCAGGCCCAGTTCCGCCATTGCGGTGTGCAGGTTGTCGGTGCAGTTGTCGTGGTGGCCTTCGTGCCCCAGGAAGGCGTAACGGTAGCGGTCGCAGGCCGCCACGATCGTGTCGTGCACGCCACCCGAGGTGTCCTCGACCAGCGTGAGGATGGGCCTCCGCTTGTTGGTCAGGAGCACGTCACCCACGACCGGTATGATCTTCAGTGTGTGGGGCCGGGTGTGCTCCATGGACATGAACTCGCCGGGGTCCTGGGCGCTGAAGGCCCAGGTGTCCACGACCTGGTCGCCGTGGGTGTTGATCACCTTGACGACCTGGCCCGCCTTGACGCGGTGGGCTCGGCCCTTCCGGGCCGGGATGGTGAAGATCTCGTCGGACATCGGTGGGCGCTCCAGGAAGGAAGTTCAGGCCGGGACGGGATGGGTGGCGCGCCAGCGGGGCTGCTGGCAGATCGCGCCGAGGAAGCCGATCACCACGGTGGCGGCGAGATAGCCGGTCGCCCCGGTGCCGACGTCGAGCGAGGGGTTGACTTCGACGAGGTCGAAGCCCGCCACGGGGCAGCGTCGCGCCACCGCGCTCAGGGCGTCGCGAAGCTCGGGATAGGTGAGGCCGTCGGGCTCGCCCGAGACGCAGCCCGGAACGAGCGACATGTCGAGCGCGTCGATGTCGATGCTGACGTAGACGGGGGCGTCCGCGGGCACGAGGGCGGCGATCCCCTCGGCCCCGAGCGCGCGGACGTCGGGCATGGTGACGATGCGGTTGCCGGCGGTCTCGATGTCCTGGTGCTGGCGCCAATCGCTGCGGAGACTACGGATGCCGACCTGGGTCAGGCTCAGGCAGGTGGGCAGGGCGGCCATGTGTCGGAAGGCGTGGCCGTTCGTGTACTTCAGCCCGTTCTCCTCGGCCGCGTAGTCCATGTGGGCGTCGAAGTGGAGGATGTGGACGGGGCGGTCGAAGGCGCCGAAGATGGGGAAGGCGATCGAGTGGTCGCCGCCGAGTCCGACCGGCAACGCACCCTTGGCCAGGATGGCAGCGACGGTCTCGGTGATGTTGTCGAAGCTCTGCACGACGTTGGTGGGGGCGATGTCAACGTCACCGACGTCGGCGATCAGGCCATGGGCGAGTTCGAGTTCGAGGAAGCGCTCTCGCGTCGCGGGATCGTAGAGGCCGCCCGTGAAGCGGAGCGAATGTTCGCGGATCGCCCGCGCGCCCATGCGGCTGCCGGGCAGAAAGGGCGAACCCTCGTCGAAGGGCACGCCGTAGACCGCCACGGCCGCCGTCAGTTCGGACAGGTCCGTGCATACGGGCGCGCGCAGGAAGGACGGGATGCCGACGTAGGGCCGGTCGATTCGGAGCATGATGTCGTCCATCTCGAGTCATAGGTCAGCCGGCGGGCGGCTTCGGCGCGCCGCCGATCGCGAAGAGGAAGGCGGCGAGGCGAGGGTCCCGCGGCGCCCTCAGGACGTCGGCGGCCGGGCCGGTCTCGACGATCCGTCCCCCGTCCATGAAGACGGCGCGGTCCGCCACTTGGGCGGCGAAGCCGACCTCATGCGTCACCACCATCATCGTAATGCCATCGGCGGCGAGCCCGCGCAGGAGTGCCAGCACGCCGCCGACGAGTTCGGGATCGAGCGCCGAGGTGGGCTCGTCGAAGAGCATCACCGCGGGATCCATGGCGAGCGCACGGGCGATGGCGACGCGTTGCCTCTGCCCGCCCGACAGGGCGAACGGCAGGCGGTCGTGGAAGCCCGAGAGCCCGAGACCGGCGAGCAGATCGCGCGCCTTCCGGGTCGCCTCGGCGCGCGGGCGTCGCAGCACGACCACTTGCGGCCTGACGACGTTCTCGAGCGCCGTCATGTGAGGCCACAGGTTGAACTGCTGGAACACCATGCCGATGCGGGGGCGGACGGCGTCGATCTCGCGCCGGCTCTGATGGCGGACGACCTCGCCGCGGAGCGCGCGACCGAAGGGCTTGCCGTCCACCGTGATGAAGCCGTCCGACGGCGGATCGAGCCAAGTGATGCAGCGCAGCAAGGTGCTCTTGCCGCAACCGGACGGGCCCATGATCACGACGACCTCGCCCTTGCCGACGTCGAGGTAGACGTCCTGCAGCACCGTCCGGCCCCGGTACGACTTGGCGAGCGCGGTGACAGATAGGGCGGGTACGGCCGTCATCGGGCCGCGCCGCCGCCGAAGGACAGGAACGAGGCCGCGATGCCGTTGCGGCCGACCTGTTCGCGCCGGCTCCGCCCGACGCGGCGCTCGACCAAGCCGATGGCTCGCGCCACCGCGATAGTCACGGCCCAGTAGATGACCGTGACGGCCGCGAAGGCTTCGAAGGGCGCGAAGGTGTTCCCCTGGATCACGAGGCCCTGGTAGGTCAGCTCCGGCACGGTGATCGAGGACAGGACCGCGGATTCCTTGACCATGGTCAGCGTCATGTTGGTCGAGGGCGGGAGCAGCGCCGGCACGATCTGGGGGAAGATGATGTGGCGCATCGCCTCGAGCGGCGACATGCCGATCACGCGGGCGGATTCGAACTGGCCGCGGGGCAGGGCGACGATCGCCGCCCGCACGATCTCGGCGTAGTAGGCGCTGGCGAACAGCGCGAGGGCGATGGTGCCGGTGACGACGGCCGGCGCCCGCACGCCTGCGAAGGGCATCCCGTAATAGACGAGGAACAGCAGGATGATGAAGGGGACGGCGCGGAGGCACACCAGATAGGCTGTGACGATGGCCCGCAAGGGGCGGCTCGGCACGAGCGACAGGAGAGCGACCAGGATGCCGATCGCGTAGCCCATCACGAAGGCGACGGCGCAGATCCGGACGGTGAGCCAAGCGCCGTCGAGCAGCAGCGGCCAGTAGCGGAGGAGGATGCCGAGGTCGAAGTTCTTCATCACGCCCTCGCGCTTTGGCCGCGGGCTTCGAGCACCGCCCCGCAGGCCATGATGGCGGCGTTGAGCAGGACGAAGCAGATGGCGGCGCCGAGGAGGGTCTCGAAAGGCCGGTAGGAGGAACTCGCGATCTGCTGGGCGGTCCGCAGCACGTCCACCACCGTGATGACGGACAGGAGCGCGGTGCCCTTCACGACGATGGTCGCCTCGCTGACCAGTACCGGGACGACCCTCTGGAACAGCTGCGGCAGGATCACCCGCCACCAGATCGCGAAGCGCGGCAGCGACAGTGAGGCACCGGCCTCGATCTGCCCGGGGTCGATCGTCTCCAGACCGCCCCGCAGGATCTCGGTGATGAACATGGAGCTGTTCAACGCCAGCGCCGCGATGCCGGCCGCCTCGGGGGACAGGTCGAGCCCGAAGGCCGGCAGCACGTAGTAGAAGATGAAGATCTGGATCAACACTGGCGTGCCGCGGATGAAGGAGATCAATCCCGCGAGCCCGAGGTTGACGGGCCGGATCTTCAAGGTCCGCAGCACGGTGAGCAGGGTGCCGCCCGCGATCGCGAGGGCGAAGATGACCGCCGAGAGCCAAGCGTTCACCAGCGTGGCCCGGAGCAGGACGGGCATGACCTTGACGAGGTGGTCGTAGTGGAAGGTCATGACCGCCGCTCCAGGCCGACGCGTCAGACGGCTCCGGGCGGCAGGTAGCCGGAGTCGGGGATGTCCATGCGGAAGCCGAACCACTTGTCCTGAAGGGCGTAGAGGCGGCCGTCGTCCCGCATCTTGCGGATCTCGCCGTTGAGGAAGGCACGGAGTTCGAGGTCGTCCGGTCGGGTGACCCAGGCGAGGTAGGTGTACTGGTGGCCAACCTCGACCGTACCGAGCAGTTCGAACGTGTCCGGCTGCTGCTTGACCAGGTAGGCGAGGCTCGGCAGCGACTGGATCACTGCGTCGACCTCCCCGTTCGCCAGGGCCACGTAGCTTTCGGTGAAGGCCGTGAAGAGCTTCAGGTCTGCGAATCCCTTGCCGCCCGCAGCCTTCAGATTGGCGTCGTAATCGCGCGCCACCGGCTCGGTCGAGGACGCGAGTTGGGTGGCCACGACCTTGCCGTTGAGGTCCGTGGCCGACTTTATCGCGTCGCCCTTGCGCTTCACCGCGTAGGGCTGGCCGTTGGCGATCGGCATCGTGTAGGCGTAGCGCTTGGCCCGCTCCTCGTTGATGCCGACCGTCGTCGCCACGAAGTCGAACTTGCCGGCCAGGACGCCGGGCAGGATGCCTTGCCACGGCAAGTCGAGCTGGTTCAGCTTGACCCCCATCGCCTTGACGATCTCGGCCAGGATGTCGGAGCCGTAGCCGACGACCTTGCCGTTCTCGATGAACTCGAAGGGCGGGAAGGCTGCCTCGGTGCCGACCGTGACGGTGCCGGACTTCCGGATCTTGTCGAGTGTGCCTTCCGCCAGGGCGAGGCCAGGTACGCCGAGTGCGCCGAGCGATGCCGCTCCTCCGAGGAGGGCGAAGGTCCTGCGGGTCATGCCAGACATGGTGTCATCCTTCTCTTGAGAGTTGCGGCATGTGACCGGTGCGACATGCCTCGATGTGGCCCGCCGCACCGGCGGACGTTCTTCGCCGAAGTCGCCCGTCACGCCTCGAAGTAGCCGGCCCGCACGGCCGCGCCGATCAGGTTGACGATGAGGCGACCGGCCGTGACGCTCGAGATGTTGTTGAGATCGGTCGAGGGCGTGATCTCGACGATGTCCATGCCGAGCACGCGACCCTTCGCGACGACGCCGTGGATCAGCCTGCGGACCTGGTGGAAGGTGAGGCCGCCCGGGGCCGGGCCCTCGACGCCCGGCATGACGCTCGGGTCGAGTCCGTCGGCGTCGATCGAGATGTAGTAGCGCCCGCCGGTCGGGATGCGTTCCAGCACGGCGTCGATGCCGTCGTCGTGGACCTCGAAGGCCGGGATGATGTTGGCGCCGTAGGCACGGGCGGCCGCGACCTCCTCGGGACGGGCGCTGCCCTGGGCGCGGATGCCGATCTGGAAGATCTCGCCGATGTGGCTCATCTCCGAGGCGCGGCGGATGGGGCTCGAGAGACCGTCTCGGACGCCGTTGACCTCGTCTCGCCAGTCGATGTGGGCGTCGACGTGGATCAGGGTCACGGGCCCGTGCCCGTCGAGCGCGCGGAAGATCGGGATGGGGATGCCGTGGTCGCCGCCGATCGTGATCGGCATGGCCCCGGCGGCGAGGATCTTTCGGATCGCCGCCTCTGCCCGTCCGAAGTGGCTCCTGTGGTCGGTCGTGTCGAATGGGACGTTGCCGACGTCGACGGCCTTGATGGGGCGCCCGTCGTAGATGGGGCCGCCGACGTCGAAATCGTAGCGTTCGAGGTGGCGGGCGACGCGGTCGGTCGCGGCGCGCACGGCGTCGGGCGCGCGCGTCTGGTCGTTGACCACGGCGTGGGGCTCGTAGGCGTTCCCGTACGGCATGCCGATGAAGGCGATGTGCGCGTCGAGTGCGTCGAGGTCCGTCACCAGAGGCGAGTACAGAAAGGTTTGGTGGCCGACACTGGGCGGGACGGTGAGAGGCGGCGCCATCGGCGTATCCCTTGTGACTACGGACCATGCAGGTCGCGTATTATTTGAACAGCGCCTGAACAAGTTCTAATCGGTTCATTTAACACTCAGAAGAGATCGCATTCCATTGCAAAAGCGACAAGGATGCTTGTACTCTTTACAACATGAACTCGACAAGCACGGTGCGGCGAACGATCGATGGACGGCGGAGCGGCTCGCCTCCGGTGGAAAGCTCATGGGAGGCGGTGGAGCGACCCGACGCGAGCGGCGCGAAAGCCATCGGCAGCCTCGACGAGAACGACCTCAGGCTGATGCGGGTGTTCAGGGTGGTGGCCGAGAGCGGCGGCCTCACCGCCGCGGAGCTGCGGCTCAACATGGAGCGCTCGACCATCAGCCGGAGCGTCAAGACGCTCGAAGCCAAGCTCGGCGGTTGCCTGTGCCTCAGGGGACCCATGGGCTTCGAGCTGACGGAATTCGGAGAGAGCGTTCTCAAGGCCGCGATCTCGGCCTGTGACACGCTCGACGCGATCCGCGACGAGCTCAACCGCACCCGCAACGTGTTGACGGGCGATCTCATGCTCGGCATCGCCGACAACTGCCTCACCAACCCCGCCTGCCGCATGGCCGAGGCGCTGGCCGCCTTCGGCCAGGAGGCTGCGGCCGTTCGGCTGCATGTCGTCGTCAGATCTCCGGTCGAACTCGCCAGGGATGTGATGAGCCGACAGTTGCACATGTGCGTCAAAGGCGAGTTCCCAGGCGACGACCTCGTCCGTCACGACCTCTTCCCTGAGGAGTTCCGCCTCTACGCGGGGCGCCCCTGTACCCTCGATGCGCTCAGAGACGGCGCGTTCGGGCTCGTGGTCCGCAACGGCGACCTACAATCGACGCGGCTTCGCGACAGGTTGGCCGTCGCGAGCGAGGCCATCGCTCTGGGTCTTGAGGCGGTCGCCACCTTGATCGCGGGCGGGCGTTTCGTCGGGTACCTGCCGACGCACTACGCGGAGGCGCTGACCGACCGCCTGAACCTCCACGAGGTCTCCGGAGCCGAGCCATGGAGCTATAGGACGAGGTTCTTTCTGAGCTTCGAACGCGACCGTCCGCTCACAGCAGCCGGCCAGCGCCTTCGCGAGATCGTCCGGCGGGTCCATCGGGTGTGAGTCGATAAACCCCAACACGCTCTCGGGTGCCTCAGGAAGAAAGGCGCGCTGAACGGCCGCTTTCGGGCTCGCGGTGTGCGCCTCGCTGCGCCCAGATTGGGTCGACTGCGGCCGTTGCGCTGCACCTCTCCGATGCGATCCCGGTCAGCGATCCCCGTTGTAAGCCGCGAACGGCTCAATCAGCCTTCGCGGAGAATGATGCCAACCGCGGCGAGCTCCTGGAAGATGCCTCGGAAACGGTCGTTGTGCGGCGTCTCCATGCGTCGCGCCTCGCGATGACTGCGCAAGACCACGGCCACTCTGGTCCTCCAGTCGTCATCCCCCTTGTTCGAGCGATCCACAGAGGCCCGATGGTTCGGCCCACGCTCTTGGGTGCGAGGAGGCCTGCCTGCCGCCGGGACCGCCGACAGGAGGGCCCCCTGGCGGCTCGGGTTGCCCGCCGGCGTCTCTCGTGCGGCAGGCATCATCCATTGGGGGCCACGTGCACCGCGTCCAGTGCGGCGCGCAGGCCCTTCGCCAGCTTCACGGCATCGTCGTTGGCCCAAAAATGCACGAAGAAGGCCCGCGGCTCGTCGTCGAGCATATGGTTGTGAATCGCCGTCACCTCGATGCCGCTATCGCGCAGCGCCTTGATGAGTGGATTCACTTCGGCGGCGAGGGCCACGAAGTCGCCCGTGATGGCCGCCTTCCCGGCGCCGGTGGGCTGAAAGTTGATCGCGATTGCCGTGCCCATGGCGCCCGGAATCGCCATCCCACCCTGCTTGATGCTGTCGGAGCGTGGCACCCCGAACGAATAGATGCCGTTGTTGTTCTTGCCCCTGAAGCCTATCGCCTTGTCGATCTCCGCCGTCTCGATGCCGAGGTCGGCCGCCGCGGGGGGAGCCGGAGCCGGGGAGGCACCGAGCGGGGTCTTGCTCTGCTCCAGCGCAACGCGAACCGAACGAGCGAGCTTCTCAGGGTCGCCCCGGCCGCCCACATGCAGATAGAAGGTGGGAGGGCTGGCTCGCAGCAGGTGGTTGTGCACCGCCGTCACCTGCAGCCCTTCGGCAAGCAGCTTGGTCATGACCGGGTTGACTTCGGGTTCGGTCAGGACGAGGTCGCCCATCATCATGGCGCTGTCGCCCATGGGTTCGAAAGCCACCCAGCCGCCAAGGGCCAGACCCGGCTTGATCTGCACGCCGTCGAGGGTGACCTCGAGGTCCGAGCGGGGAAAGCCGTAGCGGTGAACGGAACCGCTGACCGCGGCAGAGCGGGAGAAGATGCCATCGACCTTCTTCCAGTCCGTCTCGGCCCGCGCCGGAATCGTACAGGTCAAGACCAGGGCGGCAGCCGTAAGCATCAGGTGTGAGCGCATGTCGTTTTCCTTCCTAAAGGGATCAGAGACTTAGGGGTCGGTCAGAGGTTGTGCTTCCTCGGCTTCATCAGGACGCCGGCCAGCGGCGGAGAGGCTTCCTGGCTTGGACGAAGCTCTACGTCCGTCCCCGAAATCCATACGGCATAGCATTGCAGTCCTGCGGTCCGGCCTTCGCTCATGCAGAGCTTGTTGCTGTCGACGCGCCAGTGGCCGGTCGTCTTCTTGCCCAACGAGTACAATGTGAGAATGCCCGCTCCGGCGAATACGTAGGCCCAATGCGCTTCGTCCGTCAGCTCCATTCCCGAGAAGCGTCGGGTGACTTCGCCGCCACTGAGTTGCCGTGCTGCGTCCGCGGCACTTGCTGGCTGGCCCGCAGCCATCACGACGGCGGTCATAACGCCCAGGATCATTCGGTCGATCATGCCGGCCTTTTAGGGTGTGAAATCGCCCGCGGTTGGGTGTGGGCGCAGGAGAGCAGCGTGTGGCGAGCGTGCCTACCCAAAAGGGGCGCCACCATCATTTCGGTCCCTTGCGGAAGAACCTGTAGAGGTCGTCGAATACGCTGCCGCCGCGGGCAATTCGCTCCTCGTCCGTTGAACTGGAGGAGCAGATGCTGGCGATCAGCATCCGAATGCCTGGCGCTTCTTCCCGGCCGAACTTGCCGTCCTTGAGGTCGATGTCGTGCACGATCTCGCCGATGGGCTTCAGTGCCGAATCGTCCAGGCCGGCCCGGGCGAGCAGAACCTCGAAGGTGCAGCGATCTCCTTCATGGGTGATTTCGGCTTCGAACATGTCGAAGCGCAACTCGCCCGGCTCCGGCGCGTAACCCCTCGGTTCGACAAACTTGAACTTCGCCCCGGTGTCGATGAAGTGCCGGATGAGCCAGGCGCTCGCGATGCGGTCCACATGAACGCCTTCGCGCGTCACCCAGGTGGCATCCCTCACGTTCGTCAGCATGGAGCAATTCGCCTCCGCTAAGGTTTTTGGGGCCGACTCGGGCACCGGCTCGGGTTCGCGCAACCTCGCCTCAAGCTCGGAGAGCAGGCCATCGACGGCCTCGCGCCCGTTCGCGCCGAAGAAGTCGATGGACCCAATCTGGTCGCGTCGTGCCTTGAGGCGCCGCAATCGAGGCTGACCAGGACCACGTTGCTCATCCGGCGCATTGACGAGCGGGCCGGCCAGCGCTCTTACCTCCTTGGCTAGCTCGTCGTAGTCGGCGTCCCGCGCTGTTCTGAACAATTCCCGCACCTCCCCATCCGAGAGGCCTCCGACCAGGCGCGCCTCGCAGATCATACCTTCCCCGCCGCCGTCCACGATTTCCTTCAGCAGCCATTCGAAGTCCTCGTAGGACTGTTCGTTCGCGGGCAGCGCATAGACGGCGTTCTTGATCCCGACGGCTCCCAACGCCTGGAGCCGACGCCAAATCTTCACGCGGAAATAGGATGGCTTTGGCGGCAGCTGGTGCGTGAGCAGCAACCATTCCTGAACAGGCAAAACGGTCCCCACCGTGTGGCTCACCGGGCATATGTATCATGCTTCCTATACTTTGCAACAGTTGCATCATTGGAAATTTGCGGTATGGTCGCGGTCACATGTTTGGAACCGCGCCCCATTGGGGGAGGCCGCGCGGCCCGGCCTCAAGGGAGAGCTTCCATGAAATGGATGACCCGCGAACGCCCGGTCATCGATCGCATCGCCTGCCCTTGGCTTGTTGCCCGGTTCATCGACAAGGAAGCCGAGTTCCTGTTCGTGCCGCCGGGCGACGTGATCGAGACCGCCAAGCGGACGGGGGCGACCCCCTATGACGTGCCAGGGGTGGAACTCACTCATGTCGGCGAGGGCTGCAGCTTCGACGCCTTCGTGGGGAAGTACGGGCTGGCCAACGACCCCGCCATCGTCACCATTGCGGCGATCGTGCGCGGCGCCGATACCGATCGGCACGATCTCACGCCTGAATCCGCCGGTCTGCTCGCCATCTCGATGGGGCTGCGGGACTTGAGCCCCGACGATCACGACGTGCTGCGGCATGGCTTCGTCATCTACGACGCGCTCTATGCCTGGGCATCCATGCGCAAGGACGAGACGCATAGCTGGCCGCCGTCAGCGCAGGCCGCCTGACGATGGCGTCGGTGGATCAGGCGCTCGCGGCAACCCGGATCGGCCAGACCCGGCCGGCGCACGGCGTGAGCCTGCGCGAGGCCCTGCCGGTGTGGCTGCGCATCGCGGCATTGTCGTTCGGCGGTCCCGCCGGACAGATCGCCGTCATGCACCGCATCCTGGTCGACGAGAAGCGCTGGGTCGGTGAGAACCGCTTCCTGCACGCGCTGAGCTATTGCATGTTGCTGCCCGGCCCGGAAGCGCAGCAGCTCGCGACCTACATCGGCTGGCTGATGCATCGCTGGCCGGGCGCCATCATGGCGGGAGGGCTGTTCGTCCTCCCGGGCGTCGTGGTCCTAATGGCCCTGAGCTACGTCTACGCCGCCTGGGGCAGCGTCTCGTTGGTCACCGCCTTGTTCTTCGGGCTGAAGGCGGCGGTCCTGGCGATCGTCTTGCACGCCGTGCAACGGGTGGGAAGCCGGGCGCTCAGGAGCCGCCCCATGCTGGCGATCGCCGCCGCCGCCTTCGTGGCGATCTTCTTCTTCGCCGTTCCGTTCCCCGTCATCATTCTGATCGCGGCCGCCATCGGCTTCCTGGGCGCCCGCACCGGTTCCACCGCGTTCCAGGTCGGCGGCCACGCCGGCGGCGGCAAGAAAGGCCTCGAGGACAAGGACAGCCTGCTCGGCGACGACCTGCCGGAGCACGCTCGACCGACCGTTCTCCGCGCGCTGAAGGTTTCGGCCATCTGGCTGACGCTGTGGCTCGCGCCCTTGGCTGTTCTCCTCGTGACGCTCGGGCCCCACCATGTTTTCAGCGACATCGGGCTCTTTTTCTCCAAGATGGCCGTCGTCACCTTCGGCGGCGCCTACGCGGTGCTCGCCTATATGGCGCAGCAGGCGGTCGACACCTATGGCTGGCTCCGGCCGGGCGAGATGCTGGACGGCCTCGGCATGGCCGAGACCACGCCTGGCCCGCTGATCATGGTCGTCCAGTTCGTGGGCTTCATGGCGGCCTTCCGCAACGCCGGCACACTCCATCCAATGATGGCCGGAGCGCTGGGAGGGCTGCTGGCCACTTGGTGCACCTTCGTCCCTTGCTTCCTGTGGATCGGGCTTGGAGCGCCGTTCATCGAGAAGATCAGGGACAACAAGCAGCTGAACGGCGCGCTGGCAGGCATCACGGCCGCGGTGGTCGGCGTGATCCTCAACCTTGCCGTCTGGTTCGCGCTGCACACCATCTTCCATTCGATGCGGCACGTGAACGGCTCCGGCTTCTCCTTCGATGCTCCAGTTCCCGCGACCGTCGACTGGTGGGCACTCGTGCTGTCGGCGACGGCCATCATCGCAATCTTCCGTTTCAAAGCCGGCATGATCCAGACCCTGGCCGCGTTCTCCGCATTAGGGGTGGGTCTCTATTTCACGGGGGCGATCACGTGAAGCCCGCGCCGTTCGGCTCGATCCCGCTGAGGGCTGCCTGCAACCAAGGAGGAATACCATGATCATCACCCGCATTACTGTCGGCTTGGCCCTGACCCTAGCCTGCGCAACTACCGCGTTTGCCGGGCCGTGCACGACGAGGATTGCCGACCTCGAGCGAACGATCGAAGCCTCCACGGCCGAAGGCGTTGCTAGTGCCCCGGCCGCGGAATCAGGGACGACCCAAGCCCCTGCCAACGTGACGGCCAAAGACAAAACGTCGTCCGAAGGAGTCAACATGCTGCAGCAGGCGAAGGAGCTGGATAAGCAAGGCAAGGAAGCCGAGTGCATGGACATCGTGGCAAAGGTCGCCACCACCAAGGCTCCGCTCACGAACAAGTAATTGGACTCTCCCTGCTGACGACCACCTCATGCGTTTGCTGGTGGACAGTAGCGGGCTGAAGCTGTGCGGGCCGGCGAGTGGCTGCACGAGAAGCACGCCACACGGCGCCCTGGGCTGGCAGGCAGCGTCCCGCTACACCAAGCTTGCCGAAGCCGAGACGGCCATGTTGCGCTTCAAGCAGGTCATCGGCGACCGACTACGCTCGCACACCGATAAACGCCGGGGAGCGGGGTGGAGGTCGCTGGCCATGTCCTCAACCGCATCCTGGAACTCAGGCGCCCGGACTCAATCCGCGTCGACTGATCCTCGATCGGGGCTGGGGCAATGCGTCCATCGCGCCGACCCTGCAACAACGCCCCGCGGGCTTCAACCTGCGGCGCGCGGCGGAGCAAGCATGCGACGTTACGGAAGAAAGGGAACGAGGCTCTCGAATTCCCTGGTGAGATCGATCACCGGCGTCTTGCCCGAGAGGGCCAGCTTGAAGCGCCCAAACCGCGCATCGACCACGCTGTCGACGCTGTCGAGAACCATCTCGGGATCTTCGGCAAGGCTGGGCGTAAGGGTGACGAGGGCTATCGCCAAGCCGATCACCATGCCGCAATAGATGTTGGGGGACAGCATAAAACGCTGCTCCCCGCTGCCGAGGTGGTCGTATCTGACCCTGCGGATCGGCCGCGCCTCGGTCAGAGCGTACGCGAGGCTGGCACAGGCCCGAACGACCAACTCCGGCGATCTTTCTCCGGCACGCGGCATCGTGTCGGCGAGACGGCTCCGAAACTGATCGCCAGCGTCGTCCAGCGACTGCTCGAAGATCAGACTGGCGCGGACACCGTGCTTGCGCAGGATGTCCTTCATCGGAACGTAGAGCTGCTCGGACAAGCTCACTTCGGCCCGCAGACAATCGAAGACGGAGCACGGAAATGAGGGATCCAGACCGGGCTGCGGCTTCAGCGCCCCGGCAGCAAAGGTTTCCACATGGTTGAACAGATCGTCTGCGAGCCGCAGGACGGGGCTCCCGATTGCCATCAGCGGCCCGAGACCGACCCCGGGAAGCACCTTGGGCAAGGCCGAGCCGAGCGCTTCCGCCTCGGCACGGAGCGAATAGCGCACGACGCGAGCTTGATCTTTGAACGATCGAAACAAGCCATGTGCAGACTGCCTCATAGTCGTCCAGCCCTTCGAAAGTGCTTCACGGAAAGATGGCCACGACCTTGTGGCAAAGCAAGCCCTCAGCCCGGTTCCGGGTGGTCCTGTGTGGCGCGTCAAACTTGCTGACGAGGCGGCGACAATGGCGATGAGACTGGCGGTGTGGCAGTGATGATGATGGCCGGTTCGGACGTCATCGGGCAAGGCGATATCAGTGTTGATGGTCGCGGCGCGTCAATTGGCCGAGGCTTTGAGTGTCGCCGGGTGGGCGCCCGGCCAGATCCGCGCTTGCGCTGCATGGCGACGCGTCGACGGTAGCTTTCGACGTTCATCTCGAAGATGGTCACGTGGTGGACCAGGCGCTCCACCGCGGCGAGCGTCATGGCGGGGTGGGGAAATACCTTGTGCCGCTCGCCGAAGGGTCAAAGCACTTGCCTGCGGGGCCGTTCCGATATGTCGCGGGAACTGTCCGGTCCTAACGTCCGACCAATTGCGACAGGATCGCCGATACCATCTCGCGCGCCTCCAAATGCGGCATGTGCCCCACCTGCGGGAGGAGGTGGAGCCCGACCAGCCCTGGCAGGCCCGTCCCCTGTGCGGCCGGAATGATTCGGTCGGCAGTGCCGAACACAACCCTGGTGGGCATCGTCAGTCGCGCGAGGTCGCCGCGGATCGAGAAGGCCTGGGTGGCGTCGGGGAAGACCGCCTCGGCGACCTTCCGCTGCGTCTCGACCAACGCCGTGCCGGCGCGCGCGTTCAGGGTGGCGCGCACGAAGGCCGAGGAAAGATTGGCAGGATTCACGACCAGTTCGTGCATCCAGGGTGTCAGCGAGGCTTCGGAGGTGGCCGCGAGATACCCGCGGAGGAACTCGCCATTGATCGAGGGCCCAAGGCCGGCTGGCGACAGCAACAGGAGGGAGCGAACGTCCAGGGCGCCGCGTGCCGCCGCCGCGGTCGCCGTGGCGGCGCCAAGCGAGTGCCCGACAAGGTCCACCGCCCCGAGGTTAGCCCCGCAAAGCGCAGCTTCAATCGCGTCGACGAGACCGGCAAAGGAGGCGACAGCCCCGAGCGGAGAAGCGCCATGCCCCGGAAGGTCGATGCCGAACACCGGCTGGCCGAGGCGCTGCCCGCTCAGGAACGGGCGCCAGCTGTTGACATCGGCGCCCCACCCGTGAACCAGGAGGATCGGCGCGCCGGCGCCTTCGCGCAGCCGGACAATGTTCAAGGCCGAGGCCGCGGCCTTGAGGGAGGAAGTCGCCGGCCGGGGGGGCGGGGTCTGGGCGAGGGCGTCCGGCACGACCGCCACGGCCTGCGGGGCGCTCGGCGCCTTCGCGACCGCCCGGCGCTCGATGTCCAGGACCTGGATGCGGCCGCGGGGTCCCGATCCCGTGATGTCGACCAGGCTGACGCCGTGCTCCCTCGCGCGGCGGCGCGCCAAGGGGGTCGCGCGCAGCGAGTTGACGGTGGCGTCGGGCACCGCCGCGGGTGCCGCCGCCATGGTGTCGCGAGACTCCTTCGGGAGCGCACTATCGAAGGGGCGGTCCTCCGCATCGACGCGCGCCGGGTCCACCGCCGGTAGCCGCGCCGAGGCCCCCGAGGAGCCGGAGGCCGAAGGCGCATCGGCCGCGGGCTCGCCGTCCGCATAGATCCACGCCACGACGGTGCCGACCGGGATATCCTCGCCAGATACATCCACGAGCTTGCGGAGGGTGCCCGAGGCCTGCGCCTCGATCTCCATGGCGGCCTTGTCGGTCTCGATCTCGAACAAGGGCTGTCCCTTATTCACCGCGCAGCCACCCTCGACGAGCCATTTCGAGATCTTTCCGGTCGCCATGTCCATGTCGACCCGGGGAAGGATGACTTCGCTCGGCATCAGACCCTCCCGCCCGCCAGGGTGCGGGCACATGCCAGGATCGTCGCCACCTGAGGCACCGCCATCTTCTCGAGCTCAGGGTTGTACGGGATCGGGCATTCTGCACCGCCGAGCCGCATGACCGGGGCATCCAGGTAGTCGAACGCCTCGCTTTCGGCGATCGCGGCCGAGATCTCGGCCCCGATCCCCAGCGTCTTCACCCCCTCGTAGACGGTCATCAGCTTGCCGGTCTTCTTGACGCTGGCGATGATCGTGGCGGTGTCGATGGGACGGAGGCAGCGCAGGTCGATGACTTCGGCCTCGACGCCCTCCTTGGCGAGCTCCGCCGCGGCATCGAGAGCGCGGTGCACCATGATGGCCGTCGCCACGATGGTGAGGTGCTGCCCCGTCCGCCTCACCTCGGCCTTGCCGATCGGGACGGTGTACGAGCCCTCGGGTACCGGCCCCTTCATCTTGTAGAGCAGCTTGTGCTCGAAGATCATGACCGGATCGGGATCCGCCACGGCCGCGAGCAGCAGGCCCTTGGCGTCGTGAGGTGTCGAAGGCTGCACGACCTTGAGGCCCGGCACGTGCGCGAGCCACGCCTCGAGGCTCTGACTGTGCTGGGCGGCCGCGCCGGTCCCGCTGCCCGAGGGAAAGCGCATGACGAGCGGGACGTTGACCTCGCCGCCCAACATGTAGCGGATTTTCGCGGCCTGGTTGACGATCTGCTCCATCGCGAGGGTCGCGAAGTCGGAGAATTGGAACTCGAAGATCGGCTTGAGGCCCGTCAGCGCGGCTCCGACCGCGACGCCGGCGCCGCCCAGCTCCGAGATCGGAGTGTCCATGACCCGGTCCTCGCCGAAGCGATGCACGAGATCGCCCGTGACCTGGAAGGCGCCGCCATAGACGCCGATGTCCTCACCCATGAGGATGACGTTCTCGTCGGCTTCCATGGCGATCGCCATGGCCTCTTGGATGGCCTGCGCGTAGGTCAGTTCACGGACAGCGGCGTCCATTGATAAAGTCCTTGTCGATGGCGACCGGTACAATGGGTCGCCGGAGCTCTGGGAAGGCGCCGACCCGGCGTCAGTCGGAGTAAACGAAGCGAGTAAGGTCGCTCATCGAGGGCGCCGGACTCGCCGACGCGAACTGGATCGCGGTCTCGATTTCCTTCTCGGCCTCAAGCCGCACCGCATCGACGTCGGCCTGATTCACGAGGCCAAGGCCCAGGAGTTCGGTCTCGAACGCGATGATAGGGTCACGCCCCTGCCACTCCTCGATTTCCTCCTTGGTCCGATAGCGGTTCCGGTCCGAGCGCGAATGGCCTCGGATGCGGTAGGTCTTGCTCTCGATCAGGGTCGGGCCTTCGCCTCGGCGAGCCCGATCGACGGCCTCGGCCGACGCCTGTGCCACTTCGCCGAAGTTGTTGCCGTCGACGATCACCCCGGGCATCGCATAGGCCGCCGCACGATCCGCCACATTGGGCACGGCGGTCGAGCGCTCCGTGGAGGTGGACATCCCGTAGCGGTTGTTCTCGCAAACGAACACCACGGGGAGCTTCCACACGGAGGCCATGTTCAAGGCCTCGTGGAATGCGCCCTCATTGTTGGCGCCGTCGCCGAAGAAGGAGACCACCACGCTGTCGGTCTTGCGGCGCTTGGCCGACAGGGCCGCCCCGACTGCGATCGGAATACCGCCCCCCACGATCCCATTCGCGCCAAGGTTGCCCTTGGCAACATCCGCGATGTGCATAGAGCCGCCGCGTCCGTGGCAGTAGCCGGTCTCCTTTCCGAAGAACTCGGCGAACATGCGCCCGACATCGGCGCCCTTGGCGATGCAATGACCGTGGCCGCGATGCGTCGAGGTGATGTAATCGGCGTCGGTCAGCGGCATACAAATGCCGACCGCACTCGCTTCCTGGCCAATGGAAAGGTGCATCGTGCCGTGGATCAGGCCCCGCATATAGGCCTGCTCCGCACCTTCCTCGAACAGTCGGATGAGATGCATCTTCCTGAGCGCGTCGCGTAAAGCCCCCTCGCCGAGCCGGCGGTAGACCTCGGGCAGGTTCGGTTTGGCCGCTGGCGTGGCCGGAGTCGGACTGCCAGCTGACATTTGAACGCTCATTGTCGGGTTCCCATGACCAGAGCCTGGCTCGTCGCAGCGGGGGAGGCTCGTTGACGAAGGCCACCGGCTGTGTGTGGCCCCGGTGCCCGGACCACTTAGGCTCTCCGGGGCTCGACCGGCACGAAGCGGGCGTCCGCCTGGTCCAAGCGCTGGCGGATCTGCGTTACGACGAGCGTGTCGTCCGGCACGCAATTTTGGTACGTGAGCTTCTCGCCGGCCTTGATCGGCTTCACGACCTTGGCCTTCTCGGCGAGGCCGAGTGGGATGGCGCCCTCCTGGCGAGCATCTTCCCAGGTCATGGCGAAGCCGCGGTAATCGTGCAGGCCGATGGCCTCCAAGGTCTGCCCGGGGACCAGATCCCGTTTGGCAACGGTGACGCATTCGGCGACGGGCTGCTCCAGCGGCACCATGTCGGCCCGCTTGTGCAGCACGGCTCGGGTTGCCGACAGCGGCACCTCCAGGCTCGTCAGGTGATAGGGCCGCAGCAGCGAGAAGCAGGGGCCGGGCCCGACCTTGAGGTCGATCATACGCTCGGCGACACGATCATGGCGCGGCTTGACGATGCAGAACACACCGGGAGCGACGCCCTTGCCGACCGAGTAGTCGACGCTGCCGGTCTTGCTCAAAATCCCGCCGTCCTCCTTGGTGCAGAGCACCTGGGCGAGCTGGTCCCGCGTGGCCGCCGGGCCGTGCATGCCCGGCACGTCGGGCTTCAGCCCGGTCGCGTTGGCGATCGCCACCATCTCGATCATGGTCTTGGAGCCGTCGACGAACTCGACCAGCATGCGAGGGCTCATGTTCCGCGCCCGGGCCTGCTCCTCGAATTGCTCCGGCATGGCGTCGAACTGAAGCGCGTTGTTTTTGCCCTTGCCGGCCGCCACGACCTCGAAGCCGCAGCTTTGTGCGAAGGAGATCAACTCGATGGCGCAGGCGGGCTCGTCGCCCGCCGCCCCGGTAAACACGACACCCGCCTTGTCGGCCTCCGCCTTCAGGAAGCGTCCGATGGTGATGTCGGCCTCCACGTTGAGCATGACGACATGCTTGCCGTTCTTCATGGCTTCCAACGCGACCAGCGTCCCCACATTCGGGTTGCCGGTGGCGTCGATCACGACGTCGATGCGGCCCGAAGAGCACAGGGCCTTATAGTCGCCCGTAACAGCCACACGGCCCGATTCGATCGCCCGGTCGACGTCGGCAGCCGACTTTGCGTCGACGATATCGGCGCGCTCGCGTCCCGACATCACGATGGCGTCGATGGCGTTCTCGACACGGAGTTCGGAGACCGCCCCGATCCGTACGCCGGGCATGAGCCCGACCTGGACAACGATATCGGTCCCCATCTGCCCGGCGCCAGCGAGCCCGATCGTCACCGGCCCATGCCGCTCGGCATGCGCGGCTAACTCAGCCGCGAAGCCTACCAACCCGATCATGACCCCTCCACCGGTGCTTTGAGCATCGATCTACATGAACATTTGTACGTGTGTCAATACAAGTCACGGAGAGGTTAGGGCAGGATCTTAGCGGCAAGGGCGCGCTTCATGGCGCTGCGGCTCGCGACGACGTCCGGCATGACCCAGTTCGGTTCGCTGCCGATGAACATATCGAGAAAGGCGATCGCCAGTGCGGGATCCTCTCCGACGTTCTCACGGTAGGACCACCACGTGCGCAGGTCGTCGGCCAGCGCCGGAAGAGTGATGGGCGTGCCCTCTTGCTCGAGCACGGCGGCTAGAATGCAGAGGCAGTAGTTGGTGCAGATGAAGCCCTCCGGCCAGGCATGGGCGATCGGCCATGTCGTATTGGGAACCTCAGGCGCTGCACCGGCGCGGGCGTCGGTGGCCGGCCGGACCCGCACCGGGTGGATCTGGAGCAGCTCCCGCAGGAGGAGACCCGCCGCGAAGGTGACGAAATCCCGACGGTCCAGCTGCGCATAGGTCCGGTCGGCCATGAAGCGCTCGGCCCAGTTCAGGAACGCCCCCGTCAAGCGCCCGTCATCGATCTCGACCGCAAGGCCGTATCGCTGGCCGAGCATGCGGGCGTGCTGCCGGAAAGAGGTCTTGAACCACCGCAATTGGCGCACCCGGTGGCGCAGATCCGGAGTCGCCGTGATCTGCCGCTCGAATTCCAGATCCATACCCATCCTCATAGGTAAGCGGCCGAGCCGCGCCGGCATCCCGCCTCACGTCTATGGTCGCAAAAAGGCAAAATAGTCCGGCCAAAATGACGAACAAGTTTGCGTTGCGCTATGCAAATGTCTGTGCAACTGTGGGGGCCAAGGCCTGCAATAGGCCAACGGGAGGATGGGATGCCGCTCTGGCAGATCGCGCTCGCAGCGCTGGGGGTCGCTTGGAGCATCCAAGCCCTCGGCACCTGGGTCCAGATGCGCCACTATAGCGCCGTGATGGGCGAAGCGTCGCGGACGTGGTCCGACGGTTTCATCGGCGCAGGCAATGCGCGCTCCACCCTGGGCGCCGGCATCATCTTGCTTCTCATCATCAGCCCCGACCGAACCGTCCGTCGTCTGCTGATCATGAAAGGGCGCAGTGTCTTCGCCCGCTTCGCGCGGGTTCCCGACGTTGAGGGCAGCAACCTTGCGGCACTGGACGGCAACCCGGTGTTCCGCGACGGGGCGAAGCGGAAAGCACTCACGGTCGCCCTGAACCAGGTTGAAAAAGCCGCCGCCCGCGCCCGAGGCGAGAACAACACGGGCACCGGCTAGGAAACGTAGGGGGAGGGGAACAATGGCCTTGATGATAGTCGTCGCGCATGCGGCAGACCTGATGCTGCATGGAGCCACGCTCGCGGCTTTGAACGATCTTGGGGCGCCGTCCGTCCACTTGGCGATCGGCCATGCCGACACCCTCGCATCCGGCGCGGGCCAGCACGCCATCGTGTTGGCCCAGAACGCCGCCCCGCCGCCGGCCAGCGCCGCCGACACGCTCACCCAGTACCAGGAGAAGGTGAAGGCGCTGAAGCCGAACGCCGAACAGCTCGGATGGCTTGGCACGATCGGTACGCATTTCATCGGCATGTTCCAGAAGGGCGGCGAAGTCTTCATCGGCTTTGTCACCGGTATCATCCCGACGCTGGTGGTGCTGATGACCGCCTTTTACGCTGTGACGGGGCTGATCGGCGAGGAGCGCGTCCACGGCTTCGCCCAGGCTATGGGACGCGTGGCGCTGACCCGCTACACGGTGCTGCCCGTGCTGGCCGTGTTCTTCCTGACCAACCCGATGGCCTACACGTTCGGGACCTTCCTGGAGGAGAAGCACAAGCCGGCCTTCTACGATTCGGCCGTCTCCTTCGTGCATCCTATCCTTGGGCTGTTCCCGCACGCCAATGCGGGCGAGTACTTCGTCTGGGGCGGCGTGCTCGTCGCCTTGCTCGACCTCGAGAAGCGCGGCGTGGTTCCCGAGGGCTATCACGTCAAACTGGCGATCTGGTACTTCATCGTCGGCTTGCTCGTCATCCTGCTGAAAGGGATCGTCACCGAACGGATCACGGCCTTCATGGCGCGGCGCCAAGGCGTCCAACTCTGACAGACGGGACTAGGAGGGAAACGCCGTGTCGCTCACCGAAACGAAGTATAGAGCCGTCAGGATCAGCCAGGGCCCCAACGGCTGGGGCGGACCGCTCATCATCAAGCCGGACAGCCAGCGCGACAAGATCGTCGCCGTCACCGGCGGAGGCATCCCGCCGATCGCTCACCAGATCGCGCAGATGACCGGAGGCATTGCGGTCGACGGATTCCGGCGACCGCCGCTCGAAAGCGAGATGGCCTGCGTCATCGTCGATTGCGGGGGCACCGCGCGCTGCGGCGTGTACCCACGCAAGCGGATTCCGACCATCAACCTGACCCCGGTGGGGCAGTCGGGGCCGCTCGCGCAATTCATCACCGAGGACATCTACGTGTCCGGGGTGAAGGACAAGAACATCGAGTTTGCGGACGGCTCCGCAGCACCGACCTCGGCGGGCGCACCTTCGGCCGGTGCCGCCGCCGCTGCCGCTGCCGCTGCCGCTGCCGCTGCCGCGACCCAACCGACTGTCGCACCGGAAACGGGCGGCGGCGGCTTCGTGAATCTGATTGCGACCATCGGCCGGGCCATGGGCCGCGTGGTGGGCATCTTCTTCAACGCCGGCCGCCGCACCATCGACCAAGTGGTCCGCAACGTGCTGCCCTTCATGGCCTTCGTGACCATGTTGATCGGCATCATCCTCTACACCGGAATCGGCGATGTGATCGCGAAGCCGATGGGACCGCTCGCCAACAACATCGTCGGGCTGCTCATCATCTCCGCCATCTGCGGTCTGCCGTTCCTGTCGCCCATCCTGGGCCCGGGCGCGGTCATCGCGCAGGTGATCGGCGTGGCGATCATCGGGCCGCAGATCCAGAACGGCACGATCTCCCCGGCCATGAGCCTCCCGGCGCTGTTTGCCTACAATACGCAGGTGGGATGTGACTTCGTGCCGGTCGGGCTCGCGCTCGGGGAGGCCAAACCGAAAACGATCGAGATCGGCGTGCCGGCGGTGTTGCTCAGCCGTCAGCTGATGGGGCCGGTGTCGGTGGTGATCGCCTGGATCTTCTCCCTCGTGGTCATGTGAGGGACGGGCGATGACAACCACCTACTACCGCACCGCGATCACGGAGGTCGGCCCAGAGGTGGCTGATCTTCTTGAAGGCGGTGTCCTCATCCTGTTCGCGGAAGGCGCCCCGCCCGAACTCGCGGAGGTGTCCGTCCTGCACGCCGTGGCGGAAGGACCCACCCTGGAAGCGCCTCCGGTCGGCGCGACGATCACGGTCGGCGACCTTCGGGCTTCGCTGACCGCCATCGGCCATCTCGCCTGGAAGAAGATCGCCGACATGGGACATGTCGTGGTCAATTTCGACGGATCGACGGAAAGCAACCGGCCGGGGGAGCTGTCGGCCAGCAAGCTGTCGACCGAGAGCCTCACCCGAGCCATCAGGCCGGGCGCGGCCATCACGATCGTGGCCTGACGATTCGCGACCGCCAGAGGTCCCGGCTTCGAAGCGGATGGGAACTCCCGGATGTCTGCTCCCCCATCCCAGGACATGCACGATGATCGAACGCGAGGTCACCATCCGCGTCAAGGAGGGCCTTCATGCGCGGCCCGCCACTCAGTTCGTCAAGCTCGCCAAGACCTTCGTGTGCGAGGTCGAGATCCAGCGCGGCGACAAGCGTGCCAGCGCCAAAAGCT
>JAABUZ0100001099.1_pt1 | contig 54759 bp, 44 predicted proteins | sample 5562091 | NCBI WGS metagenome assembly JAABUZ01 (sample SAMN12813069, study PRJNA571459) | rock metagenome | isolation source: Antarctica rocks | place: Antarctica: Victoria Land, Linnaeus Terrace sud | collected 2015-12-21 | reverse complement strand
GCTTCTCGCCGTTCATCTCGAACTCGTACTCGCCCTCCAGCATGGTCCCGATCTGCTCTTCGGGGTGCTGGTGCATCGGCGCCTCGGTGTGGGGCTCGAAGTACACGTAGTTGAACAGGATGTTGCGCCCGAAGATCGGCTTGAAGCGAATGCCCGCGCCGAGGTTGACGAAGGGAACCTCGGCGGCGCCAGTAAAGACCGGCGGGAACGAGGGGTCCGGCTCTCCCCCCTCTTTGCCGGCGGAGAAATACCCTGTCGATAGATCACTCATGGCGCCACGCTCCTTATCTTAATCTTAGAATAACTCCAGGTACTCCTGGACCTCCCAATCGGTCACGTAGTCATTGTACCGCGCGACCTCGCTGCCCTTAAGCTTCGTGTAGGTGTCGACGAAGTCGCGGCCCAGCAGGTCGCAGAGGACCTCATCCTGCTGTAGCGCCGCGAGCGCGTCGGCCAGCGAGGAGGGCAGGCCGGGTAGGTCGGTGCGGGCATAGGCGTCTTCCCCCTGGATGAAGTGCTCCGGCTCGATCTTGTTGCGGATGCCGTCGAGGCCGGCGGCGTAGATCGCCGCCATCATCAGGTAGGGATTGTTGTCCGCGCCGGGCAGGCGGTTCTCCAGGCGCGCGCCCTGGCCGCGTCCATGTGGGACACGCAGCAAGGTCATGCGGTTCTCCAGGCCCCAACTGATGTTGGAGGGCGCGAAGGTGTAGGGGCGCAGGCGCTTGTAGCTGTTGATCGACGGGTTGGCCAGCGCGCAGATGGCGCGCGCGTGGCGCAGTTCGCCGCCGATGAACCAGCGCGCGACAGCGGAGAGGCCGTGCGCGCCGCCGGGGTCGTCGAAGGCGTTCCGGCCCGTCGCAATGCTGTAGAGCGAGTGGTGGAAGTGCGCGCCGCTGCCGCTGTGGCCGTTGAGGGGCTTGGACATGAACGTGGCGACGTAGCCCATCTGGAACATGATCTCTTTCACGGCCATCTTGTAGTAGACGGCCATGTCGGCGGCGCGCAGCCCCTCGAAATGCCCCGCGCTGATCTCGAACTGGCCCGGCCCGTACTCGGTGTTGGCCTCCTCGACACCGAGCCCGATCGCGTCCAGGTTGGCGCTCAGGGCGGTCAGGATGTCGTCGACCTGGTGCTGCTTGACCTCCGCGTAGCAGTTGCTGCCCGTCCAGGAGGGCTGCGGCCGGCCACCCTCGAACGAGCGGAAGACATAAAACTCATGCTCGCACGCGCCGTGGGTGGTATAGCCCTCCGCGGCAAGAGCGGCCAGCACGCGCGTGAGCACGCTACGGGGCGCGACCTCGACGCGGCCGCCATCCAGCGTGTACACGTCCGCCAGGACTTTCGCCGTGCCCGGCGCCCACGGCAAGACGACAAATGTCGACAGGTCCGGTTTGAGCACCCACGAGGGGTAGCCGCTGGCAAACCCCGCCCCGGCTGGCACGACAAAGTTCGCGGCGGTATCGACCGAGAGCATCGCCGAGGGGTATTGGATCCCATCCTCCATCCCATGATTGACGAACGTCGCCGCCGTGGCGTTGCGGGCGCGCGTCACGCCGCTGTTGTCGACAAAGGTGACGCGGACGGTCTTGATGCCCTCGCTTTCGATGGTCTGGCGGACGCTCCGCGCCGTCTCTGATGCCTGCATGATGGCTATCAACCCCTCTCTATCTGTGTTCCTTGGCCTGGTCGGCTCTGTCATGTCGTGGTTCCACCGACCACGGCGGCGAGGCGGCGCAGGCCCTCATCGATGTCCGCGACCGCGACGTAGCTGTAGCTCAGGCGCAGGTAGCGGCGCCCGTCGACGCCACGGGCGAAGAACGGCTGCCCTGGCACGTAGGCGACGCCCCGCGCCATGGCTTGTGGGGCCAATGCCGTCGCGTCGACGCCCTCCGGCAGGGTCAGCCAGGTGAAGAAGCCGCCGCCGGGCCTGGTCCACTGCAGTCCAGCCGGGAGCACGCGGTCCATGGCGTCGAGCATCGCGTCGCGGCGGCGCGTGTAGACCGCCTGTGCGCCCGCCACCTGCTCGTCCAGCCACCCCTGCCGGTCGTAGGCCAGTAGCATCGACTGGCTGAGCGTGCTGGCGAACTGGTCCGTCGTCTGTTTCGCCAGCGTCATCACCCTGATCAACTCCGGTGGCGCGGCGACGCAGGCCAGCCGCGCGGCCGGAAAGAGCGTCTTGGCGAACGTATCGATCAGCACGACGCCGGCGGGGTTGAGCGACCACAGCGTCGGCGGCCCCGCGTCGTCCGCGCCCGCGCCAAGGCGCCGGTAAGCGATGTCCTCGACCAGGAGCAACGCGCGCTCGGCCGCCAGCGCGACCAGGGCCGCGCGGCGCTCGCCCGTGAGCGTGATGCCGCTCGGGTTCTGGTAGTCGGGGATCGTATAGAGGAATTTGGGGCGCCGACCCTGGCGAGCCAACGCGTCCAGCGTGTCGCGCAACAGGTCTACCCGCAGGCCATCGCCGTCAATGGGGACGCCGACCACCTCGCCCTGGTAGCTCGTCGTCACCATCTCCGCGCCGAGGTAGCTCGGCGCTTCCATCAGCGCCACATCACCGGGATCGACGAGGACCTTATTGAGCAGGTCGAGCGCCTCGACCCCGCCGCTGGTCACCATCACCGACTCGAAGGGTGTCGCGACGCCCTCGCGCCGCTCCAGATAGGAGCGGAACCAGTCGCGCGTGCGTGGTAAGCCGGGCGTCGGCCCGTACTGCAGGGCGATGCCCGGCTCGTCCACGATGGCCTGCCGCGCGACCTCGGCCAGGCGGTCGGTCATGAACGTCGCGGGATCGGGCAGGCCGCCCGCGAAAGAGATCACGTCCTCTCGCCCAGCCAGTCCCAACAACGTGGCCAACGCATCGTTTTCCATGCCGGCGACACGACCGGCCAGGAGGACGGGCGCCCCCTGCGCCCCCATCTGCTTCGCTACCATCGTCATCCAATCATCCTCGACATCTTCGCCCCCGGCCACGATGGGCGCCTATCCTTGTGTCGCGCGTAAAAGAACGCGCGCATTAGTTCAAGTGTGACGCGTACGACACGCGGCGTCAATCCCGGTTCGTTCCCCGACCGCGTGCGGGAGGATGCAGGCATACAGGCATCGCCGCCTATGTATAGAAAGACGGCGGTTGGCGCAGGGTGGACCACTGCGCCGGGTCGTGGCCGAAAACCACCGTCGTCCGGGGTTGCGCCGCCTCCCGGCGCAACCGCTCGACCGAGGCCTGGCCGGCCACGGGGTCGGTCATGGCGCTCAGGGCATCCTCGTCCCAGTTGATGGACGTGTAGACGGCGTCGATGGTGAAGAGCAAGCGCTGGGCGCCGGACAAGGTGACCAGCACCGATTGGTGTCCCATAGTGTGGCCGGGCGTGAAGAGCAGGTCGAGGCCGTCGCACACATGGTAGTCGCCGCGAATCGTCCTGTAGCGCACACCCGGCGCCTCCCAATCGCGCCGCGTGATCCCGCCGAACCGCGCGGCCGCCAACTCCGCCTCCTGCACCAAGATCGGGACATGCCGGATGTGGCTGTTGCCGCCGGCGTGGTCGAAATGCAGGTGCGTATTGATCACACAGGTCAGGTCGTCGACGGCGAGGCCGATCCGGCCCAACTGGCGATCGAGCGTATCGCCGGCCATCATGTGCGGGAAAACCTCCTCCCCATCAAGGTCGCCTGACTGACCGATCCAAGAGTCGGGCATGCCCGTGTCGATCAGATACGTATCGCTATCGGTTCGCGCCAGCAGGATAGGAATCGGAATGTTCGTGCGGCCCGAGCGACCCGTATTAGGCACGAGCACATCCAGACCTATCTCGCACCAGCCGCCTTGCAAGAGGTAGAGGCGCATCTAGGCCAGCCCCGCCTCGGCCTCGCTGCCGCCCTCTTCGCCCAGCGCCTGGCCAAGCTTGCCGACCAGTTCAGGGCTGCGGGCGCGCAGGTAGAAGACGATGCACGCGCCGATCACGAGCCAGATGGCCGTGAGCGGGCCCATGAAGCTGGCCGGCTCCCCCGGAGCGCTGCCGGGATAGACGGAGCCATAGACGCCCAGGGCGTAAGCGATGATGGCGATGATCGGCACCACCATGTGCTTGAGCACGCTGTACTCGCGGCCCATCTCGCGCCGGAAGTAGACGATGCCGGCGATGGCAAGCACCACATAGACGACCGAGACGGCGATGCCGCCCGTGCCGCCGTAGAACCCGTAGACGGTGAGCGGGCCGGCCGCGCCGCCCGGTAGACCCCACTGAGGGATCTTGGGAAAGCCGACGATGATCGCCAGGATCGTCGCCAGCACGATGTTGACCACGATCGCGCCGACGGGCGTCTTGTGGACGGGGTGCGTGCGGCCCAGGAAGCGCGGCAGCGCGCCATCACGGCCCATGGCAAACATAGTGCGAATCGTGGCGTTGTGGCAGGCCAGGGCGACGATGTAGGCGCTGATGATCGCGGCCAGGTCGGTCAAAACGGTGAGGCCCGGAGCGAATGTTTTGGAGAGTGTATGCAGCGGAGTGCCGTCGGCGCCCCAGGCCGCGCCGTTGTTCACGCCGTACCCGATGGAGATGGCGTAGGTCATCACCAGATAGAAGATGACCGCGAAGATCACGGCTCCTACGATAGAGAGTGGAATCGCCCGGCGCGGGTTGTTGGTCTCTTCGCCGAGCACAGCCGACGTCTCGAAGCCGATGAAGGAAACAACGGCGAACACAATGCCGTAGGCAATGCCGTAGAAGGCGCCATTCTTGCCGATAGTATGTTCCCAGCCGAAGGCGCTGAGGTTGTTGCCGTGCGCGCCGCCGCGACTGATGATGATAATCGCCAGGATGGCGAGCACCAGCACCGAGAGCGCGCCGAAGATCAACTGTGAGCGCGTGGAGATGCGAATGTCGTAGTACGACAGCAGGAAGATCCCGATCATCCCCAGGATAAAGAAGATGAACCAGTTGATGGTCCACCCGAACAGCGAGTTGAGTAACACGCCTAGGTAGTAGCTGGAGCCGGCCATCGTCATCGGCACGAAGAGCGCGAAGCCAAACGTGTAGAGCCAGCCGATCACGAAACCAATCGAGGGACCGAGCGCTTTGGTCGTGTAGGTGTAGGCATAGCCGGCGGAAGCCATGCGCCGTGTGAACTGAATCACCACATAGGCTAGCGCGAGGCTGGATAAACCGGCGATCAAGAAAGACAGCGGCGTCGAGCCGCCCGCCACGGTCGCGGCAAAGGAGGTATTATACGACGCCGCCATCGCCGGTGCGATGACCGCGATCGAGATCGCCAGCGCGTCCCAGACGCTAAGCACACCCTTTTTCAGTTGCTGATCCTCGGGGACCGCCTTCCCCGCCGTCATGTCCGCCATTGTCGTCTCCCTATCCGCCACACGGCGCTCTCTACGCGCTGTCCAGCCCATTCCAAGTAGTCGGAACAGGCGGGGATGCCGCAAGACTAACACAAGGACTTCGGGGTTGTCAAACAACCAGGGCTCGTGAATTATCGACCAACGCCGTCTCCACTGGGCAGCGCAGCGAGCCGCCCGCGTCGCGCGCTCGACGTCGCTGTGACCAATAATTCACGAGCCCTGGTCAAACAACGGAGCGCACAAACAACGGAGCGCCATTTAGTTCTCGTGGCGACCACGCGGCCCTCACCCCCGACCCCTCTCCCTGACGCGGGAGAGGGGGGCTGCCGCGCGTGCCGTGCGTTTTCCCTCGCCCCTTGAGGGAGAGGGGTCGGGGGTGAGGGGAAAACTAAATGGCCCTGACAAACAACGGAGCGCCATGACAGACAGACCTTGGATATGCTACGCTAGCCCTATCACCCTCCGCGGCACTGACAGAGGACGTACGGGGCGCGGCGTTGTTCCATTAGATGGAACAACGGCGTCACGGCGTCACGAGAGGAGCACAACCATGACAGTCTTGTCTGAAACGGCGACAACGCGGGCAACGTCGGAGGCGCCGGTGGGGCCACCGCCGACGACGAGTATCGAGAGCGGCTACGCCTACTTCCAGGGCGCGATTGTGCCGATGGCCGACGCTAAAGTCAGCGTGGCGACACATGCCCTCAACTATGGCACCGGCTGTTTCGAGGGCATCCGCGGCTACTGGAACGAGCAGGATAGGCAACTCTACTTGCTCAAGCTGCCCGAGCACTACCGGCGCTTCCTCAAGTCGTGCCATGTGCTCAAGATCGCGCACGGGCTCTCGGTGGACGACCTGTGCCGCATCACGCGCGAGGTGGTGCGACAGTGTGGCTACCGCCAGGATGTCTACGTCCGTCCACTCGCCTACAAGGCGTCGCCGGTGATCAAGGTCGCGCTGCGCGGCCTGCGCGACGAGGTCACCGTCTTCGCCGTGCCGATGGGTAACTATGTCAATATACATGGCCTGCGCCTGATGACCTCGCCGTGGCAGCGCATCAACGATAATGCCATCCCGGCCCGCTCTAAGGTCAGCGGCGGCTATATCAACGCGGCGCTCGCCGTGGACGACGCGCAGCAGATGGGCTTCGACGACGCCGTGATGCTGACGCGCGACGGACACGTTTCGGAGGCGACCTCGGCCAACCTGTTCATCGTCAGCGACGGGCGGCTGCTCTCGCCGCCGGTGACCGACGATATCCTGGTCGGCATCACGCGCGACGCCGTGCGCGAACTCGCGCGCGACCTTGGCCTGGACCTCGAGTTTCGCGGCATCGACCGCACCGAACTGTTCAGCGCCGACGAAGTCTTCCTGTGCGGCACGGGCGTGCAGATCGCGCCCGTCACGGAGATCGACCACCGCACGATTGGCGCCGGCGCAATCGGCCCTGTGACTGCCGCGCTACAGCAAGCCTACTTCGCGGCCGCGCGCGGCGAGGACCCACGCCACGGGGACTGGGTCACACCAGTCTACGAGGGGTAAGCCATCGTGTTGACCGCGAGGTACGCCGTCCGTGCATGAGCGTGATTTTCTAGCCTATCTGCACCCCAAACTGGATCTTTTCCTGACCGAACTGGCCACCCTGTCGCTGATGGATTGCGGGACCGACAACAAACCTGGCGTCGACGCGGTGGGACGTGTCATGCGCGCCAGACTGGACAGCCTCGGCATGGACGTGGAGGCGCACGACGGGGGTGAGAGGGGCGACATACTGATAGGGCGTTGGCGCGGCGCGGGCCGCGCGCGCCTGCTCCTGGTCGGGCACCTCGACACCGTCTACCCCCTGGGCTGGCCGGAGGAGCATCCCTTCCGCGTCGAGGGAGACATCGCGCGGGGACCCGGCACATGCGACATGAAAGCGGGCGTGCTGGCCGGCCTGTATGCGCTCGAGGCCCTGCGCGCCGCCGGCTTCGACGATTTTGCCGAGATCGCCTTTATCCTCAACGGCGACGAGGAGGTTAGCTCGCCGGTCTCCAGAGCCGTGATCGAGCGCGAGGCGTTGGGGCGCGACGCCGTGCTCGTGCTAGAGGCCGCGCGCGAGAACGGCGACATCGTGTCGGCGCGCAAAGGCTTCGCCCAGTTCGACCTCCACGTCCAGGGACGGGCGGCGCACGCGGGCGTGGAGCCCGAAAAGGGCCGCCACGCCCTGCTCGAGCTGGCCCACCAGATCGTCGCGCTGCAGGCCCTGAACGGCGCCATACCCGGCGCCACGGTCAACGTCGGCGTCGCGTCCGGTGGGATGCGGCGCAACATCGTGCCGGACGAGGCGAGCGCGGAACTCGACGTGCGCGCACGCAACGCCGCCGGCATGGACGCGATCAGCGCGGCCCTGCGCGCTCAGGCCGCCCGCACGACCGTGCCGGGCGTGACCGTGACGCTTGAGGGGGGCGTGGTGCGGGCGCCGATGGAGAAGACGGCCGCGAGCGCGCGCCTGGTGGAGTGGTGCCAGCAGGCGGCGCGAGCCCTCGGCTTCACGGTACAGGACGCGGCGACGGGCGGCGGCTCCGACGCCAACAACACGGCGGCCCTCGGTGTACCGACCATCGACGGTCTCGGCCCCATCGGCGGCCTCGACCATAGCCCGCGCGAGTACATCACGATCTCGTCGGTTGTCCCGCGCACGGCCATGCTGGCCGGACTTATCGCGCGCATCTGCCGCGGCTAACCTGGATTATTCGTTAGCGCGCGGACGTCCTGGGACCGCCGGCTGCCAGCCGGCCAGCGCGGGCGCGCAACGGTGCTGGCACAGGCCGTGGTCGCGACGGGGGCCGGCTGGCAGCCGGCGGTCCCAGGCCCATCCCAGGACGTCTGCGCGCTAACGAAAGATCACACCCTGCACGTCCACAATGCCGAAAGCATTCGGTGAAACGACTTCATGCCGCGTCCATGATACGGACGACGCTTCCGTCGTCCGCTGATATGGCGATGTGGCGGATGGAGCACGTAGCCACGTCAGAACCAGAGGTCGTAGATCCGCGCGCCGAAGCGCTAGTAAATGCGCGCGCTAATAGAACTGGCCCAGAGGGGCTGGCTCTACACTGCTAGCCACAACCTCTCGTTGCGCTCAGGAGTGACTGCCTATAGCTTTGGACTGCCTACATCACGGTCAAGCAATCAGAAAGGCAGCCCATGCACGCGCTTCTCACACCCCTCCGTCGGTCCCTGGCCCTCTTATTCCTCCTACCGTCTCTACTGCTCCCATCACAGATGACCGCCACCCCGGCGAGCGGGGCGAGTCCCTCGTCGATCATGGCGACGACACCTTTCGTGACGTCGATTGACACGATGAAGGAGAGTCGCGATACCCTCAACAATCCGCTGACCGACGCCCAAATCATGGAAGACGTCACGACGACGGCGTCGTTGGGCGCGCGCTACGTCACCGTCGACGTCCCGTACGACTACCCGGACTACATGCGCCGCTGGGTTGACGCGGCGCGTATCGCCGGCCTACACGTCTGGTTCCGGTCTACGTTCGACGACTGGGAGCGCATCTATACGTCGACCGTGCAAATGACCCCTACCGCGTACATCACTGCCCTAACAGGGTTTATCACCGCTCATCCCGACTTCTACCGGCCGGGTGATATCCTCGATCCGCTGCCCGAGCCCGAAAACAGCCGCTACTGGGCGAGCACATCCCCCTATGGCGACAATTGGGGCTGGTACAACGCTCCAAACGCCACGACCGACGAGTTCAACACGTTTTTCGTCGATCTCACCCGTGCGGCGGGCGCGACCCTCGACAAAGTAGGCGTGACCGGGGTTACGACCACCATCCGCTCTGTCGCACCCTGGTGGGCCTACCACCCGCTCTCGTTGTACCCATCCAGCATCGCGGCGATGGGGCGTGTCACCATAGATGTGTACGACGGCCAGTCCCCGACGATCGCGCCGAGCGACGCGCTCAAAGAATTGCAGGACGACATCACCAATATCGAGCAGGTGAGCGGTGTCCCGATCGTCCTCGGCGAGTATGGTTACAGCATCGATGGCTTGGTCAGTGACACGCAACAAGAAGCTGTGGTGAAGCCACAACTCGATTGGTTGCGCGCTCAACCCTACATCCAGGGACTCAACTGGTGGCATGGCGCGGGCTATCCGGCCCCCGATACGCTCAATGGGGCCAAGCTCTTCAGCGGCACGATCGACGCCTGGACACCGCGCCCCGCAGGCTTCGACTTAGCCGCCTTTTTCGCCGCGGAGACGCAGCCGTCCCCCACCATGACACCTGCGGTAAACACACCGATCAACACCCCTCCGCCTACGTCGACAGGGACGACCGCGCCCCCGTCCAGCACCGCGCCCCCGTCCAGCACCGCGCCCCCGTCCTCGACCTCGACGACGGAGCCGATACATACGACCACGCCAACCACGGAGCCAACCCGTACCACGATGGCCGCGCCCACAACGACCGCGACCCACATCCCTACGGTAACGGCCAGAACAACCAGTATCGTGGACAGTACCGCGACGCCCACAAGCGCCGCGACGCGAGCGGTTGCGCCCTCGATGACAGCCACACCCACGTCTTCGCCGCCGACCATCCCGTCGCCCCCGACGGCGGCCCCACCAAGCATGACCGTGTCGCCGACACCCACGGCGCCCAACGTCCCAACGACACCGTCGGCGCCGGCCACCGCGATCAGCGCGCCGCCGACAAGGGCCGCTCTCCCACCTACGGCCACGTCCACGCAGACCCCGCCGTTGGCACCCAGCCCTATCGCTACCCTCCGCCCCGCGACCCGCACACCCACGCCGCACGCGACAGGCCGGCCGACCCATACGCCAACGCCGGTACGAAAAACACCCCGGACGACACCCACGCCCCGCCGACCGCGGCAAAGCGCCGCTCAGAGCGCCTCCCTGCGTATCACGACACGTTATCCATCCGTGGCGCCGGGAAGCACGGAGTTCTTCACTACGATGTATACACCGCACCCAATGGTGGCGCCTGTGCGGGTGAGCTTCACGGTTTCGACTGTGCAAAACAAGGAGGATAGGATTGTGTGGCGAACCTGGAGCGGCGCCGCGGCCAGTCCCTCTAGACACCCCGCTCTGGCCACCGCGTCGTGGCGCCTCCCGCGCGCACAGACCCCAGGCCGCTACACCCTCCACGTTGTGTGGCTCCAAGGAACAAAGGAGCCACACGCTATTCACCGTGGCGCGATGACGTTCACGGTAACCTCCGCGACGCACGGACGCGGACAGCGTACCCGTCTCAAACCCTATCGATAAAACCACAACCACGTATACTTAATGGTGTCGTTCGCCGTCGACATGACTCGGACCGCTCCGCCGCGCTAACCCGAATCTCCTATTTTAGGGGGGAGTCGTATCGTATAGCATGGTCTCGTCGATTCATTATCGAGAGAGGTGGTCCATGCTGGGGTTGTCGGCGCGCACTGTTCGCACGATCTGCCTCTCCGCCACCCTCATCTCCTTTGCCGTCCCCGTTTCGTCTGAGCGCGGCAGGGCCGCGCGAACAGGGCTGGCCCTTTACACTCCATCATCGTGCGCGTATGCGATCGCTACGGTCCCCTTCATCGCATCCATCGATACAATGAAGGAGAGCCAAGATACGCTTCTTCATCCCCTGACCGACGCGCAGATTACGGAGGACGTCGACACGACGGCCTCGCTACGCGTGACGCATGTAACCGAGGATGTCCCTTGGGATTATCCCCGGTACATGTACAAGTGGATCAGGGCGATTCGCGCGGCCGGCAAGCATGTGTGGTTCCGCAGCACCTTCGACGCGTGGGACGATATCTACGGCGCGGCGCCCACGATGACCCCGGCAGATTATATCGCGGCGCTGCAACGATTCATCGCGGCGCATCCCGGCTTCTTCCGTCCGGGCGACATCCTCGACCCGCTACCCGAACCGGAGATTGGACCGTACTGGGCGCGCACCTCGCCATACGGCACATCGTGGGGGTGGAAGAACGCGCCCAATGCCACAACCGACGCGTATAACACGTTCTTTGTCAACCTGACGCGCGCGACACGCGACGCGCTACACGCCGCCGGCGTCACGGGCGTAACGACAAACATCCGCTCAACGAATCCCTGGTTCGCCTCGCGGCCCCACGCGTTATACCCCGCCACCGTCGCACAAATTGGCCGCGTGACCACCGATATGTACGTCGGCCAGGCCACGACGATTACCCCTGCCTTGGCCCTACGCCAGTTCCAGCGGCAAATCGAGAGCATCGAGCGCCTGCGCGGCGTCCCGCTCGTGTTGGGGGAGTTCGGATATAGCCTGCAAGGGCTGGTCAGCGACCGGCAACAACAAGCCGTCCTCGCACCGCAGCTAGCATGGATGCGCACACAACCCTACATTCAAGGGGCCAACTACTGGCACGGGGCGGGCTATCCCAGCCCCGACACTATCAACGGGGCCAAAGTCTTCACCGGTACGATCGGGGCGTGGACGCCGCGCCCGGCCGCCCGCGATCTAGCGTCTTTCTTCGGATCGGAAGGGCGCTTGCACCACTCGTGCGCGCCGCTCGCGGGACGCTAACGGCCCGGAGCCTGGGACCGCCGGCCCTCGCCGCGCTGCCAGCCGGCCTACCTCGGCGACGAGCATGTGCGCTGGTGGCGGCCGCTCCAGGGGCGGCCGGCCGGCGACCGGCGATCCCAGGGCTACGATCCGCTTACACGTTACACGGCCGACTCACACGGCCAACGCATCCCGCGTCTCCGTGGCGCTAGACGGCGCGCGCCCGGCATGCCCCGCGCAAGCCATGAGCTCGGCCGCGACACGCTGGCCGAGCTCGACGGCGAAATTCGTCCCGCGGTCCCACGGATAGACCTGGCTCATACTGGCCCAAAACAGGCCGGGGAGCGGCGTGGCCAGTGTCGGGATGGCCGCGGAGTGGTTGACCGGCACGATCGGCTGCGCGTAAGGCTCGCGGTGCAGCCAGGTAGCCCGCACCCACGAGGGATCGAAGGCGGGGTTGACGCGCTTGAGCGCCGGCAGAAAGCGCGCCAACAACTCCTCTTTGGTCAGATGGAAGTACTCGTGCGCGGGGTCGAGATAGTCGCCGCAGTAGATCAGGTGGTCGCCCCCATAGCGCTCCGGCTCGATGAAGTTGGTGTGCTCGACCAACGCCAGGAACGGGAACTGGTCCTTGGGGAGGTTGACCCAGTACAGCCCATTCGTGAGCGAGCGCGTGAGCGCGATGGTCAGCACGACAGCGCCCATCGAGCGCAGGGTCTTGAGCTGGCCCAGGTAGCCCGGCGGGAGCCCCGGCGCGAGCTTGCTCACCAACCCCGGAGAGCCGGTCACGATCACCGCGTCGACCTCTTCCACGGCAGAGCCGGCCGGTACGACCCGCCAGCGGCCGTCGGGGAGCGGGTCGAGCGCGTCGACCCCTGTGTCCAGCAGCACGCACACACCCAGCCCCCGCACCTGGGTGAGGAACGCGTCGACGAAGCCCTGGAAGCCGCCCTCGAAGTAGCCAAGCTTGATGCTGCGCGCCTTGAACCGCGACCACAACCAGGCCATGTTGACCCGATCGCTGTACCCGCCGAACTTGCCCGCGAGGAGGGGTGCGAAGAAATCGCGGGCCAGCGTTTCACCGGCGAAACGGCGCGTCCACAGGGCCGCCGTCGTCCGCTCGAGCGGACGCCAGTCGCGCACCCCATACTTTAGGTAGGCCAGCACCGCCACGAGGCGGGCGCGGTCCGCGACCGGCAGGCCCGGAAAGCGTAGCAGCGACCACACGCCGGCGACGGCGTCGGGCACGGGCAGTTCCAGCCCCCGCGCCATACCCGGCAGCCGCGCCGCCGGGTGGGCGCCGGTGATAGCGTAGCCCCGGTCGCGCCACCACTGCGCGGTGACGCGGCGACGGAAGAACAGCTTGTCCGCGCAGCCAATCTCCGCGGCTAGGTCGCGGATAGCCGTGTCCGTCGTGAAGACGTGGTGGTAGAAGCGTTCCAGCGGCCACTCCCAGCGCTTATCCCGAAAACCGGAGGCCAGCCCGCCGGCCTGGGCGGCCGCTTCATAGACGGTGACCGCATGTCCGGCTTTCGCCAACTCGTGCGCGGCGGTCAACCCGGCGATCCCGGCGCCGACGATCGCGATCCGCATACTATATCCTCCTCGATTGACGGTGGGTTGGTGCTAATTGACGGTGAGTTGGTGTTAGGCGGCGCGTAGCGATTGGACCTGGCGCCAGATCAGGCCAGCGCCTCGCCAACGGGCTCGCCGACTGCTTGCCGCGCCGGCGCCCCCCGCGGGCGCACGGATGAGAAGACGTAGAGCGCGAACCCACACACGACGATGCTCAGGTAGCTGACGATACGCTCGAGCACGGCGACCGCCGCGCCCGTGGTAAGGCCGCCGGGGACGTGCAACAGGCCCAACACGGCGACGATAAACGGCTCGACAAGACCTAATCCCGCCGGCGTCAACGGCAGCGTGGTGATGACCGACGAGCCCAACGCCAGGAACACGGCCGCGTCGATACCGATGCCGCCCGCCCCCACGTTGAGGACGTGCAGCGCCGCGAGGATACACGCGAAGCGCGCGCCTTCCAGCAGCCAGATGACGATCGTCTGGCCGATCAACGACGGCAGGTCGCGGCCGAACGCGTGCACGGCTCCGTGCCGGAAGTGTACGTATATGTCGTGCAACCGGTGCGGCAGCACGCGCAACACGCGCTCGCCAGCGGTCCAGATCACGGCAAGGATAGCCCCGGCCGCGACGGCGAGCGCCAGGCCCACCAGAAGCGCCAACCGGATGTTGGTATTGTGCGCCGTTAACAGGTCGGCCCGGAAGGTGAGCGCCGCGGCCAGCAACAAGAGCGGGAACAGCACCACGAGGTCCAGGATACGCTCGGCCAGGATGGTGCCAACCGTGCGCGAGAACGAGCCCCCGATGCGGCGCTGCGCCAGGTAGGCGCGATAGAGATCGCCGAGCTTGGCCGGGATAACCGCGTTGGCAAAATACGACAGATAGATGATCCGCGTCAAATCCCACAAGGGCGCATGGTCGATCTCCCGCCGCACACTGCCCTGGTTGGCGTTGCGCATTAAGCGTCGCCAACGGTGCGCGCGGAGCGGGAACGAAAGATAGTAGACGGCGAACGCCAGCAGGAATAGCAACGGGTTCGCATGCTCCAGGGTCTGCCGCGCCGCACCCCACTTGATGCCGGTCTTGCTCATCGCGAAAGCAAGAATGGCCAGTCCGGCGGCGAATGAGAGGATGGTGCGCCAGTCGCCGAGGCGGCGGACGATATTGATCGGCCGAGGCGCGGCGTCGCGCGCCTCCCCCTCGTTCCGGGCCACGTCGGGCCCCGGCGCGCGCGCCTCGCTCATCGCGCTAGCTGCCGTCGCGCCGCCGTTGTCCCCCGCGCGCTGGCGCGCCCCTGTCCAGGCGTTCGCCGCCGTCGCGGCCCGCCTGTTCTTACGCGTCATACGTCATATACTCTCTTTCGCTACGGACAGTTCTCCGCCCTCACCGAGGACCTCGCGGGCGATGTAGAGAGGCCGCGCGCGCACCTCGTCGTAGATACGCCCCAGGTATTCGCCGAGCACGCCCAGGAAAATCAGCTGGATACCGCCGAGCAGGAGCACGGCCGAGATCGTCGTGCCCTGGCCCACGATACCGCCGTTGAAAAGGCGGATGATCGCAGCGATCACGATGCCCAGGAAGCTGATGCCCGCGATGACGAAGCCCAGCGTCGTCGCCAGTTGCAGCGGCACATGCGAGAAGCTCGTAATCGCGTCGAGGGCGAAGCGCACCATCTTGGAGAGGGGATACTTGGTCTCGCCCGCGTAGCGCTCGGCCCGGTCGTAGCGTACCGCCTCCTGGCGAAAGCCCACCCACACCGAGAGCCCGCGCATGAAGCGGTGATGTTCCCCCATGCGCACCAACGTATCCACCACACACCGGTCCAGCAGCCGGAAGTCGCCGGTGTCACGCGGGATATCCACCGAGGTGAGCCGCCGGATCGTGCGGTAAAACAACGCGGCCGTCAGTAACTTGAAACGCGTTTCGCCGGATCGCCGCTTTCGCTGCGCATAGACGACCTCGGCGCCCTCCTTCCAGCGCGCGACGAGCTCGCGGATGACCTCGGGTGGGTCCTGCAGGTCGCTGTCGATGATCACCACGGCGTCGCCGCGCGCGTGGTCGAGCCCCGCCGAGATGGCCACCTGGTGCCCAAAGTTGCGCGAGAAGTCGACCGCGCGGACACGCGGATCGCGCACATGCAGCTCGCGCATGACGCGATAAGAGCCGTCGCGCGAACCGTCGTTGACGAACACGATCTCGTATGGTTCGCCGAGCCCCTCAAGCACGGCAGTGAGCCGCGCGTAGAAGACGGGCAGCGTCTCCTCTTCGTTGTAGACCGGCGCGACGACGGAGTACACCGGTTTGTCGCTGGGATGTCACAAGCTAGGCGGACGCATAGCCGTGGCCGGTTGCGCTGACATGGAGGCGCCTCCTTTACATAGGGCCGTTTGGCGGCTCGTGATAAACGGTCTGCTCCACCACCACCGGCTGGTCGCTCGTGATCACGCTGGTGATGTCCCCCGCGTGAACCTCTCTGTGCAACGTGACGGTCACGCGGCCGCCCGGCGCCGCCACGATAGTCAAGCGTTTGAGTTGCTTGCCCGCGCGGTCAAGCAACCGCACCGTCAGGTGGGCCCGCGCGCCGGTCGGGTTCAGGATCGCCACATAGGTCTGCGCGGGCTGGAGTGTCGTCCCGCCGCGCAGACGCCACGTCCGCGCCGCCTGCTTGACGCCGGGCGCGACGATCGTCGTAGTCGGGCCGTGACCAAAGCTCATCGTGCGCTCCACCATCACCGGACGGTCGGCCGTGACCACGACACCGACCCCACGCCGCGGGAGCAACGCGTTGATATCCTCGGCAAGGTTGGCGCGCGGCGGTACGGTCACGGCCACGTTACGCCCAAACGAGCCGTTGGTCGGCAGCAAATGCAGCACCGCGTGCGCCGGACGAGCGCCGGGATTGAGCAGCGACACCGTTTCTTTGAATGTTAGGTTGGTGTAACCCTCCACGAGGTACCACAACGTACCCAGTTTCTGCGTGCCGACGACCGTGTCGCCCGTCGCGCCTGTATACGGCTCCTGTAGCCGCACCGCTATGGGGTGGTCGGCGGCGACGGACAGCCCGAAGGAGCCGCCGGACGGCGCCAACAGGCGGATTGGGACGCGCACGCGCGCGCCCGGCGCGACGCGCAGAGTAGCGGACTTTCTCGCGCCCGCCGTCGAATAGACGGTCAGTTGTACGGACGCGGGCGTCAGGCCGTGGTTGCGCAGCGCGATCGTGGACCGCGTCGCCGGCGTCGCCGCGCCGCCCGCGAAGTAGTAGCGCTCTGGCAGCGACGGCGGAGATGGCGCCGGCAAGGGCTGACCGTACGGCACGATCTTGAAAATACGCCAGGGCTGCGTGGTACCCGTCACCTCGCCAACTTGGCGCGCCCACGGCAGTCGCCCCGAGAAAAGGCCGGGGTAGCGCACGCCGATGATGTCGCGCTCGCGGCCCAGCTTTGGGTTCGTCGCGAAGATATAGCGCACCCCTCGCCGCGGGTTGGCCAGCAGCGCCGGGAAATCGCGGTCGGGACTGATGACCAGGCGCTCCGGATGGTGGGCGTACAGCACCGCCGAGAAGCCCGTCTCCGTATCGATCATGGTCAGCCCTTTGGCGCTGTAGCGGTCGAGCGCCGGCGAGACCAACGTCGCGTCGTGCTCCTTCACGACGTAGAAGTCGGCGGGCGTGAGATAGTTATAGCGGCCGGTGTTGTGAAGCAGGTACGCGCCGAGGCGCTGCTCGTCTATGCTGCCGTAGCCATAGGTGAGGCCGAACAGGGTGACCGGGACGGCCAGCAGGAGCAGGGCCGACGCACCCCAGCGGAACGGAGCGGCCCAGCGCGTGCCCGCCAAACGCGCGGCGACGCCGCCCGCGAGGACCACGGCGAAGGGCGTGGTGAGCGACCAGTAGCGCAGATACGGGGGGAAGGTCCCCGCGTAGATCTCATAGACTGAGAGGGCGAACGTCCCCGCCGTGAGCACGACAAGGCCTAGCAGTTGGCGGTCGCGACGCCAGGCGGCGATACACAGGGCCAAGACCGCCACGACCGGGAATAAGACGTTGCCCTGGGTGTTGCGCCACACGGCGAACCCGAGCGTCAGCGGCAGGTTGTGCATCTCGTGGTAGAGCGGGTGACCGGGGCCATAGTTGCGCGCGACATCGGGCGCTTTGGCCAGGCTGTACACGCTGTGGTCGAAATACAGGGGATCGCCCATGATCATCCAGTTCATGAGCACCCACAGCGCGATGATATAGGCGGCCGGCGCGAGCGCGACGAGCAACCGGCCCTCAAGCTGGTCCCAGTCGCGGCGCAGCGCGCGCCACTGTGCCGTCATCCACCCGTCGCGTGTCCCGGCTTGCGGCCGTACAGGCCAGCGTTGTAGGACAAGGGCGGCCGCGAACGCGGCCATGCTGGAGAGCGACTCGTAGCGGATCAGGAACGCGCCGACGAGGCTGAAGGCCAGCAACAGGAGGGCCTGGATGCCGGTCGACAGCCGCAGGAACGCGTACAACCCCAGCGTCAGGAAGAACATGGCGGGCATCTCGGAGAGGCCGCTGGCGGCGAGCCACCAGAATAAAGGGTTGCATTGGACCAGGGCGAGCCAGAGCAGCCGCGTGCGGCCCGTCACCCCGCATTGGCCGAGGATAGCGCTCAGGACCACAAGCAGCCCCGCCCCGAAGAAGGCACTGACGATAGGTCCGGCGAACTCAGGATGTCCCACGGCGTGCAAGAGGGGCAGCAGCGGGATCTGGAGGAAGCTGGGCAGGATCGGCCAGATGAAGCCGATCGACGCGAAGTGTGGGTCGCGCGCGAATAGGACGTAGAAGGCGTTGGTCGTGCGCGCCAGCGCGTCGGCGTTGCCGATCTGCCACACGTAGGCCAGGATACACGCCGCGGCGAGGTTTAGGATGAAGCCGGTGGCGAAGATCCCGCCGGCCAGGCGGCGGCCGCCCCGCGGCGCCCCGTTCGCGGCGACAGGATAGGGCGGTCCAACGATGGCGCGTGGCGCGCGGCGGCGCCGCGCTGGAATCGATATGCTCATGACTCACCTCCTACGATCGGCAGGGCGGCCATGTCCACGCCCACGCCCACGGCGCCCCGGTACAAGCCGTGCGTTGTCTTCTCCCAATAGCTCGCGGCGTAGAAGAGTTGTAGGAAGCCTTTCCACGCGGCCACGGACATGAGTATCCAGTAAAGGGGACTCAAGAGCGCGTACCGTACGAGGCCATAGGCGCCGCGCTGCAAGCACCCGGTCATGTTGAGATAGGCGAAAGTGAAGTTACCGAAGAAGAGGGCGAGAGCGCCGAGGTAAAAGACGGGCGCGGGGAAAATCTGCTGGATGACGCCCCAGTGCGTCAAAAACCATAGCGCCGTGAGCAGCCACAGCAGGGGATTCACCAGCAGCACGAATGGCGTCCCCCCGACCGTGAGTTGGAAGCTCATGAAGGCCCTCGGGCCGAGCGCGCGCCAGAGCGTCAGCGGATGGCGCATGTGCACCAGGTACGTCTGGACATACCCCTTGATCCAGCGCGAGCGCTGGCGAATCCAGTTGTAGGTCCGCGAATTGGCCTCTTCGTACGTCGTGGAGTCGACGATTGCCGTCTTCCAACCCGCCTTGTACATGCGTATGCCCAAATCGGCGTCTTCGGTCACATTGTAGGGGTCCCAGGCGCCGAGCTCGCGCAGGCGCGCCACGTTGAAGTGATTGCTCGTCCCTCCGAGCGGGATCGGCGCGTTGCTCGCGGCCAAACCAGGCAGGAACAGGTCGAACCACATGCTGTATTCGGCGGTAAACCAGCGGGTAAGCAGGTTCTGCGTGTTGTTGAAGAAATTGAGCTTGGCCTGGACGCAGGCCACGCGCTCGTCGCTTCGCTCGAACGCGATCAACGCCTTCTTGAGCTGATCCGGCTCGGGGATGTCCTCGGCGTCGTAGATGACCACGTACTCACCCTGAGCCTGAATCAAGCCGTAGTTGCACGCCTTGGGCTTGCCTTTGGGCTGGCCCTGGGGCACGATCAGGAGCCTGAAGTGGCTGGGAAGGTTACCCGCGCGCGCGGCGTCGATCGTCTCGACATCGTCCTCCTCGAGCAAGATCTTGACGTCGAGCTTCGACTTGGGATAATCGAGCTTGGCGATAGCGTCGACCAGGATCGGCAATACGTCCGCCTCGTGGTAGACCGGTACCAGGATGGTGTAGATTGGCAACGGCCGATCGTCGAGGTCCGCGACATCCGCGGGGTCAACCCGCAAACCGGAAGGGCGATCCAGGGCGCGATAGATCAGGTAGAGTTTGTAGACGGAAAACGCGACATAGAAGGCCGTCGCCAGCGCCGCCAGGACAGTCAGCGTCGCCACGGGCCTAAGGGCTAGCCCCGCGACGACCACGACTAAAAGGAAGACGAAAAAGATTGTCTGCCCCCGACTGAGCACCCACCTGGCGGAATCCCCTGGCGAGCGGGTCAGTAGCTGCGTGGTCGAGCGTTCCAAGTGCTCATGCCGATACAGCCCGTTGAAGGTCTCGTCGAGCGCGGACGCGGCCATCAGCGCCGGCTGCAATGGCCGGCCAACGAACGCCTTAACAGCATCCAGATCGCCGGCGCCGGGCGCATCTTTGTATGCGACGACGACCTTACCCCCCCTCTCGTAGAGCGGCAGGGCTCCACGCGCGCGCGCTTGCTCCTCAGGCATCAGACGCGCGACGGCGGGATCGAACGGGACGGCGTGCGCGTCGACGTACGGTAGGCCGGCCTGGTCGGCCAGTGTCACGGTTAAGTCGTGCTCACTAACGAAACCGAGGTTTAGCAATGCCTGCCCCAGGCGCACGCCGACCCGATTATGTTCGTATAGCGCTTGGACCAGCTGTTCATGAGTGATATGGGCGGCGTGCAATAATCGCTCGCCGATGCGCTCTCCGGAATACGCGCGCTCAACTCTTTGCATAGCTTATCCTCCCGAATACCTACCATTCAGCGACCTGTGTCACACGCCCACCGGCGCGATCCGCCATCCCCTGCCCGCCTCTCACTGTACGAGGCTGACGTTAAGATCGCGTTAACGCGATGTTAACATCGCGTTAACATTCTCGCCATCAAACCGGCGTATTAGATGCTAATAATTTAGTTAGAACACCAAAAAATAGCAGTGGGCAACACGACGCGGGCCATAGACCGACGCATCGACAGGAGCGTGATGGAGAAGGGGCGGGTGGGACTACACCTGTATCAGACAGGGTAGACGCAAAGGGGGAAGGTGGACCTGGGTTACATGGTATGCTCTTATCTACATCTCGTTGGACGTCACGTACATCGTCATAGATGTATAAAGGAGGGGTGGATCACATTATCCGGATAACGTATGGGCGCCTGGCAAGCGGTCGTCGCTTACGCCGAGGATATGGCGCCCAACACCCTGGAGTGTATCCGCCGCGCGCCGGGATGTCTATGGGCATGAGTACCATAAGAGCACAAACGATTACGTGCATCATATCCATGAACATGGGCGCGCCTAATCCGGCGCTGGCCCACGGACGCGCCGCGCCGGACCGCTACAGGGCCAACGGCGGCTGTCCTCGTGCGGTACACGCCTGCGGGTCTCCGGTCGCGATCGTGTCCCCTGCGCCGCGTGGCTATCCGCCCGTGGGTCAGGGTATCGTGACCAGCGTACTATACCGGACGATGGGGTACGGCCGGCAACCGGCATCCCCGACAGTCTGACCGCGGCGATGACGGCGCGATAATGTCACTCACCCGGCTGTCGCTCTTCCCTTACGCCGGCGAGTTGGCGAACGCATGCCGATCCGTTCACGATGCGCCTTCAGTGAGTCATGGAATAGTTGCGCCGAACTTTTACGCGTTGTAAAAGGCTAGTACACAACAGACGCTACGCCGTGACAGCGCGCGAGGCGGCTTCGACCGGCGACAACCCGGCCGGAGGCCACGGCGTCCCCATGTCGATGGCCTGTTGCGTCTCGGCGTCGAAGAGGCGCAGGGCGTCCCCGTCGATGCGCAGCGGCACGACCTGCCCGACCTGGGGGATGGACAGCGGATCGACGCGCACGGTGAACGTGTGCCCGCCGGCGTCGGCGAATATGTAGGCCAGGTCCCCCATCGGCTCGACGACGTCCACGCGCGCGGCCACGACGCCGCGTCCGTCCCCGCCGGCGTCCGTGGCGGCGATCGCCGCGCGGTCGCCTTGGGCCACAAGGTGGACATCCGAGGGCCGTATGCCCGCGATGACCGCCCTATCGGTCCACCTGTCGAGGGCCGAGGCCCACGCCGCCGGCAATGGGATCCGTATCTGCCCCGCGTCGAAGACCAGCGCCCCGTCCGCCGGGGTCAGGATCCCACTCAAGAAGGTCATCGAGGGTGTTCCGATGAAGCCGGCCACGAAGACGTTGGCCGGACGCGCGTAGACCTCCTGGGGCGTGCCAATCTGCTGCACCACGCCGTCCTTCATGATGACGATGCGGTCGCCCATCGTCATGGCCTCGACCTGGTCGTGCGTGACGTAGATGAAGGTCGTCTTGAGCCGGTTGTGCAGCTTGGAGATCTCGCCACGCATCTGGACGCGCAGGAGCGCGTCGAGGTTGGAGAGCGGTTCATCCATCAGGAAAACATCGGGCTCGCGCACGATCGCGCGCCCTAGGGCCACACGCTGCCGCTGGCCGCCCGAGAGCTCGCGCGGCCGCCGTTGCAGCAGATACTCGATACCCAGCAGGGTCGCGGCCTCGGTCACGCGCCGGTCGATCTCGGGGCGCGACGCCTTGCGCAGCTTGAGCCCGAAGGCCATGTTGCCGTAGACGTTCATGTGGGGGTAGAGGGCGTAGTCCTGGAACACCATGGCGATGTTGCGCGCCTTGGGCGGCACACGGTTCATCAGGTGGTCGCCGATGTAGATCTCGCCGCCCGAAATGCTCTCCAACCCCGCGATGCTGTAGAGCAGGGTCGACTTGCCGCAGCCGCTGGGCCCCAGCAGGATGATGAACTCGCCGTCGCGGATCTCCAGGTCTACGCCGTTGACGGCCAGGACCTTGCCGTAGTGTTTGGTCAGTTTCTTGATCGTGACGCTTGCCATTTTAGCTATTAGCCATCAGCGATCAGCCATCAGCTTCGCGGCGCGATGCGCGTGCCGATGACGATGCGCCGGTGGCTGTCCCTCCTTTTTATGTAGCTGACAGCTGACAGCTGACGGCTTATCCTTTTACTCCGCCGGCGGTCAGGCCGCGCACGATGTAGCGTTGCATGCTGAGTGCGATGATCACGGGCAGGATGTTGGCCACCACGCCCCCGGACATGAGCAGGCCGAAGTCGACGGTGTGCCGGCCGGTGAACTCGGAGAGCGCCACGGGCAGCGTCTTGGCCGCGTAGGTGTTGGTGAAGATGAGTGCGAAGAAAAACTCATCCCAGGCGTTCAGGAAGGTGAAGATGGCCGTGGCGGCGAAGCCGGGGGCGGAGAGCGGGAGCACCACGCGCACAAAGGCGCCGAGCCGCGAGCAGCCATCGATGCGCGCCGCGTTCTCGAGCGAGCGCGGGATGCTCTCGAAGTAGCCGCGCATGATCCAGAGCGTGAAGGGTAGCGCGAAGCTAGTGTAGGCGAAGATGAGCATCCACCAGGTGTCGAGCAGGTGTACCGCGCGGCCCATTAGGAACATCGGGATGATCACGGTGACGGCGGGCAGGAATTGGATGGCCAGCAGGAACAGCAGCAGGGCGTTCTTGCCGGGGAAGCGCAGCCGGGCGAAGGCGTAGCCGCCGATCGAGCCGATGACCAGCGAGATCACGGTGGTCAGGGTGCAGACGCCCAGCGAGTTGGCGACGGAGTGGAGGAAGTTGGCCGCGCCCACGCCGTCGTTCGGCGACGTGAAGAGGCGCACGTAATTGTTGAGCGTGAAGCGCGGCGGCAGCGCGAACGGGTCGGTCAGCAGCTGCGACTTGACCATGAACGAACTCACGACCATCCAGGCGAACGGCGCCAGCGAGAAGACGACGAAGAACGTGAGCGCGAACGGGAAGAATATGCGGCGCGCGAGGCTGTAGCGGCTGCCGATCATGACGTTGGCTCCGAACGCAAGATCCATAGGTAGGCGATGATGATCAGCGCCATCGCGATCGTGGTCAGGTAGGCCACGGCCGAGGCGTAGCCGATGTGGAAGTCGATGAACGCCTGCTCGTAGACGTAGTAGCTGAGCACGTCCGTGGCATTGGCCGGCCCGCCGCCGGTGAGCACGTAGATGATGTCGTAGACGCGGAACGCGCCGAGTGTGCGCAGGATGAGCGCCACCAGGATGGCGGGGCGCAGCATCGGCAGCGTGACGCGCCGGAAACGCTGCCAGGCGCCGGCGCCGTCCACCTCGGCCGCCTTGTACATGTTGCCGGGGAAGGTCTGCAGCGCCGCCAGGAGGATGATGACCATGAACGGCGTGCTCTTCCAGACGTCGGCGATGATCACCCAGGCCATCGCGCCGGTGGGAGAGCCAAGCCAATTCTGGTAGTTCGTGATGAGGCCCCAGCGCTGCAAGATGACGTTGAGCACGCCGTAGGTCGGGTCCAGGATGTAGTCCCAGATCAGGCCGTTGCTGATCGTGAGCATGGCGTAGGGGACGATCATCACCGAGCGGAAAATATTGCGGCCGCGGAACTCCTCGTTGAGCAGCAGCGCGAAGGCCAGCCCGAATACCAACTCGATCGGCACCGAGATGACCGTGAAGAGCACGGTGCGCCCCGTCGTCGAGAGTACGTCCGCGCGGTATAACGGATCGGTGAAGATGAGCGCGTAGTTGTGCAGCCAGGCGAACGACGGGGTGGGCGAGACGCTCAGGTTGTAGCGGTTGAGGCTAAGCCAGAGCGAGTAGAGCACCGGCCAGACGAAGACGACGCCGACGATGAGCAGCGTCGGCGCGATGAACAGGAAGGCCAGATTGGCCTCCTTCATCTCGCGCGCGCTCGGATTCCAGAGCGGGCGTTCGGTGGTGTGGGGTGTGGTTACTGTAGCCATAGTTAGTCGATGGTCGATAGTCGATAGTCGATGGTCGATAGCAGTAGGCACGCTAACTATCGGCACACTCACCGGTCCGTACGCGCCTTCTATCGACTATCGACCGATCGACCATCGACTGTTACGGATTGTTCCCGCCGCCGCTGGCGGCCTTCATCTCCGCGACGGCCGCGTCGAGCGCCTGCTGCGCCGTTTCCTGCCCGAGGAACGCCTTGTGCAGGTGGACTTGCAGCCGCTTCGAGGCGTCGAGGTAGCCTGGGAAATTGGGCCGCGGCTGGGCGTAGATGAACTGCTGGCCGTAGATGGCGAAGTCATCCTGGCCATCCGTCCGCTGGGTGAGACGGCGCAGGGCCGTGTCCGTGTACATCTCGCGATAGACGGGGGGCTGGTCGAAGTTCAGCATCGCCCCTTTCTGCGCCTGCGTCCCGACTTGCCAGTTCACGAAGGCCTTGGCCGCGGCCTGCTGCTGCGACGACTTCATGATCGCGTAGCCCTCGGGCCCCAGGCACGAGCCGCTCTTGCGCGCGCGCGACCCCGGAATCAGGGCCATGCGGATCTGGCCCAGCACGGCCTTGGATGCCTGGCTGGGGTCGAGCGAGGCGCTCATCGTCCCTTCCCAGTTGGTGCTCATGGCGATCTTCCCGGTCAGCAGGTCGTTCGCCACGTCGCTCTCCTGGTGCGTCAGCGACCCCAGCGCCGCGTAGCCCTTGTCGAGCATGGATTTCATCAGCTGCAACGCCGTGACGCCGACGCCCCGATTGAAGACCGGCGTCACGTTATCTGTAGCGAAGAAACGCCCGCCCAGCGCGTCGATCATCTGCACGTAGTCGCACGTCAGCGCCTCTTTCTGCGGCCACGACCACGACATAGGATATTCGATGCCCAGTTTCGCGCGGTTGTTCTTGAGCACGGCGCAATAGGCCAGGAGCGCGTCGAGCGTCGCGGGCGGCTGGCGCAGGCCCACCGCGTCGAGCATTTTCTTGTTATAGAAGAAGTGTTTGGCGCTGTTCCAGAACGGCACGCCATACATCCTACCCTTATACGACACCGAGTCGAGCGCCGGGGTGGTCATCTGCTGCTTGAGCGCGGTGGACAAGAAGTCTGTGAGGTCGAGCGTGAAGCCGGCGGCGCCGAATGAGCCGGCCCAGATCGTGTCGATGGCGACCACGTCGTCACCGTGCGTGCCGGACTGGCCCTGCGTCGTGATCTTCTGATATTGGTTGTTGTAGTTCTGATCGTCGAAGTTGACCTTGATGCCCGTCTCTTTAGTGAAGGCGCTGTAGTAGGCCTTCCACTTGGCGACGTTGGGCGAGAAGGTGTTCATCACCGTGATCGCCCCGCCCGTCGCGCGGCCGCGCGCCGCCGCGTCGACAAAAGTCGCCAACTCAGGACTGAGCCACAGGCCCGCGACGGCGCCGCCGGCCAACGTCTTGCCCGTGAGTGTCAACAGGGTGCGACGGTCAATGGGACGGCCAAACAGAGTCACGTTATCAGTGGACACCACAAACCTCCTTCTCGCATGGCCTCGCCGCGCGGCCGGGAGCTTTCAGCCGGCCACGCAACGATCAACGATCGGCGATGATCGTTTTTGATTCACTGCCGGCTTCAAGAGCCCAGCGAACCATTGCACCAACCGTAACACGACGCGGCACGACTTGTCAAGGCGCTATGTTGTCGCCTAAGCGTGACGCTAATGAACGATTAATACGCCTGGGCGAGACATCGCGTGACCCGTTGTGATCGAAATGATTGACAGAGATCATGGATGTCCTTTATGATCATGCCAGGGGAGGAGTCGATCATGATGGCCGAGGAGCGGCGGGAACATATCGCGGCCTCGGTCGCGCAACGAGGCTTCATGAGTGTCGGCGACATCACGGCACAGACGGGGTGCTCGGTCGCCACGGCGCGCCGCGACCTCGACGGCCTCGCGGCGGCGGGGCGGTTGCGCCGATCGCGGGGCGGGGCCATGGCCCCACTCGGCGCGGAGACGGCCGCGCTGTCCGCGCTCGCCCTCCCCTCATCGGGCGGAGACACGGAGCCTGACCCATTCCTCGCCATCAAGCGACGCATCGCTCGTGCGGCGGCCGCCCTCGTCGCGGACGGCGACACGGTCGGCCTGGTCGGCGGCACGACCACGCTGGAGGTCGCGCGCTGTCTGCGCGGCCGCCAACTCGGCCTGGTCACCAACGCGATCGACATCGCGCGAGAACTGGCCACAGTCCCCGGTTCTCGCGTGGTGCTCGTCGGCGGCGTGTTGAACGCGGGCATGGATGAGCTCGTGGGGCCGCTGGCCGAGGGCATGCTGGCCCAGATCCGCGTCGATACGCTGTTCATCAGCGTGGATGGCCTCAGCGTCGAAGCGGGCGCGACGATCATCGGCGACATCGAAGCTCCCGTCGTGCGCGCCTTCGCCGCCCGTGCGCGCCGCACTATCATCGTGGCCGACCACCGCAAGATTGGACGGACGGCCGTGACGCAGGTGTTGCCTATCGCGGCGGTACACGCTCTGGTGACCGACGCCGGCCCATCGCCCGCACGCGAGGCCATCGAGGGCGCCGGCGCGCACATCATCGCCGTGTAGCCCCTCACCCCCTACCCCCTCTCCCGTGCGCGGGAGAGGGGGTAGGGGGTGAGGGGAAAGGAGGATAGGACGTTGGCACGGATCAAGGTGGCCTATATCGGCGGCGGCAGCACGCGCGCTCCCGGCACTATGGCCTCGTTCATCGACCAAGGCGCGAATTTCCAGGGTTCGGAAGTGGCGCTGATCGACCTCGATGTGGAACGGCTCCATGTGGTCAAAACCATCTCCGAGAAGATGGCGCGCCACAAGGGTGTTGACCTCACGATCACGGCGACGACCGACCGCCGCGCGGGCCTGCGCGACTGCGACGCTGTCCTGACCAGCTTCCGCCCCGGCGGCTTCCCAGCCCGCTACCTCGACGAGAGCATCCCGCTCAAGCACGGCGTCATCGGTCAGGAGACGCAGGGGCCCGGCGGCTTCTTCATGGCGTTGCGCTCGATCCACGCCATGCAGGGTATCGTCGCCGACATGGAGGCGGTGTGCCCGCGGGCGCGCCTCTTCAACTACACCAACCCCATCAACATCGTGTCCGAGGCGATCACCCACCACAGCGACATCCCCACCGTGTCGCTCTGTGAGGGACCAATCATCTTCCCGCGCCACCTGGCCACGGCGGCCGGCCTCGACCCGGACCGCGTCGACGCGACGATGATCGGGCTCAATCATGGCTGCTGGAGCGTGCGTCACCTCTACGACGGGCAGGATATGATGCCGCTTGTGCGTGAAGCCTACGGACACAAGAAGGACGATCCCGCCGCTAGCGTCCGTGACGTGCGCTTGCTTGAGCTGGCGGTTACAATGGGCTGCCTCCCGGCCGACTATTTCCAGTACTACTATTTCAAGGATGAGATCCTGGCCGAGCTACAGGCCAAGCCGACCACACGAGCACAGGACATCACCGCCTCCGTGCCGGATTACTGGACGCACTACCGCGAACAGGCCGCCTCGGACGCGCCGGAGTTGGACCCCCGGCGCTCGCGCGGCGGCATCCACGAACTGGAGTTGGCCATCGACGTGATGGACGCCATCTACAACGACCGCAAGGAGGTCTGGCCCGTCAATGTGACCAATCGGGGCGCCATCGCGGACTTCCCGGATGATTTGGTCGTGGAAGTCCCCGGCTTCGTGGATCGCAATGGGGTGGCGCCCATCGTACAGGGCCATCTGCCGCGTCAGGTCACGGGCCTTGTCAAGATGCTCGGCGAATACCAGGCGCTCGCCGCCGAGGCCGCGTGGAGCGGGACGCGCACCGAGGCTATCCGTGCCTTGGCCAGCAACCCGTTGGTCTTCTCGCTGCGTAAGGCCGAGGCGATCTACGACGAGATGGCCGCCGCGCTGAAGGAGTATCTGCCGGCGCGCCTGTTGCGGTGAGCAGTGAGCAGTGATCGCGCGAGGGCAACCCATGAACGTTATCCAAAATCCCATGTCGTGAAGGGAACACACTGTGCAACTCAACATCGTCGACGACTATGACGCGCTGAGTCGGGCCGGGGCCGCTCTAATGGCGGACCTGATCGCCGTTAAGCCGGCCGCATCGATCATACTGGCGACGGGAGAGACGCCGATGGGCGTCTATCGCGAGGTGGCCGCGCTGCGGCAGCGCGATCAGCTTGACGCCTCGCGCCTGCGCATTTTCCAACTCGACGCCTACGTGGGCCTGGGTCCGGACGACCGCCGCTCACTGTACGGGTGGATGCGGCGGTCGTTCCTTGATCCACTCGGCGTGCCCGACGCCAACGTGGTACGTTTACCCGGCGACGCCCCGGACCCGGAGGCGGCGTGCGCCGCCTATGACGCGGCCGCGCAGGCGACCGGCGGCATCGATCTCGCGGTGCTCGGCCTGGGTCCGAACGGCCACCTGGGCTTCAACGAACCGCCGGTCGCCGCCGCCGCTCCCACTCGCGTGGTCGCATTGGCACCCGCCAGCATAGAGAGCAACGCGCGCTACTGGGACGGTCCGGACGACGTCCCGCGCTACGCCCTGACCGCCGGCATGAGCGTCTTGCTCGCCGCGCGGCACACGCTCCTGGTCGTGTCAGGCGCGCACAAGCGCGCGATCTTGCGTCGCACCGTCGAGGGGCCGATCACCCCCGACGTCCCGGCCTCCTACCTGCAACAGGCGAACAACGTCACGATCCTGGCGGACAAAGCCGCCTGGGGCGAGTGACGTGGGGCGAGTGACGTGGGGCGACGGGCCACGGGCCACGGGCCACGGGCGACGGGCGGTGTCATACTATCGACCAACGACCAACGACCAACGACCAACGACCAACGACCAACGACCAACGACTAACGACTAACGACTAACGACTAACGACTAGGGGCTATCAGTGACCTACGTCCTGGGTGTCGACGCGGGGAATACGAAGACGATCGCGCTAGTGGCCGGCCGTGACGGCGCTATCGTGGGCGCGGGGCGTGGCGGCTGCGGCGACATTTACGACACCACGCACGTCTACGGCGACCGCTCGCCCGCGGCGGTGGCCGCCGCGGCCCTCGCGTCCGTGGAGGGCGCCGTCAGAGACGCGCTGGGCGCGGCCAGCATCGTGGCGCCCGCTCTGGAGGCCGGCGCGTTCAACATGGCGGGCGCGGACTGGCCGGAAGATTACGACTACCTGCGCGCGGCCATGCAGCGGCGCGGGTTCGGGCGGCGCGTCATGGTCGTCCACGACTCCATCGGCGCGCTGCGCGCCGGTTCGCCGGACGGGACGGGCGTCGCCGTGGCCTGCGGCACCGGCGCGGCCATCGGCGCGCGGGCTCCCGATGGACGCATCTGGCACACGAGCTTCTGGCAGGAGGCGCAGGGTGGTCACGAACTGGGCAAGAAGACACTGCGCGCCGTCTATCGCGCCGAACTCGGCATCGACCCGCCGACGACGCTGACCCGCCGCGTGCTGGACTTCTACGGGCGGCTTGGTGTGAAAGATGTGGAGGACGTGTTGCGCCTGTTTACAGCCCGCGAGGGCACGCCGCCCCGCGATGTCTCCCGGCTGGCGCCCCTGCTGACGGACGAGGCCCGGCGTGGCGACGCTACCGCGCGACGCATCGTGCGCGACCAGGGGAGCGGGCTCGGCGACTACGCCCTCGTGGCGGCGCGCCGGGTGGGCATCGAGGGGACGCCTTTCACGTTGGTGTTGACGGGCGGCGTGCTGCGCGAGCCTTCGTCTTTGTTGATGGAGGCCATCATCGCGCGCATGCGCACGACCTGCCCCGCTATTCAACCCGTCCAGAGCCGCTTCGAGCCCGCCGCCGGCGCCCTGCTGTTGGCGCTGGAGACTGAGGGTGTCACGATCGACGAATCGCTGTTGGAGACGCTGACGGCCACGCTGCCGCCGCCGTCCTTTTTCGCGACGCACGGGCGCGAAGGAGAGCACAGCGTGATACACGGAGTCGAGCCATGAGCGGGGATAGCCGCGCGCTGTATCTCGGCGTCGACGGCGGCTTTTCCGGGACGCGCGCGTTGCTGATCGACGGGGACGGCCGGGCGCTGGGCTATGGCCGCGGCGGCAACGCCAACCACCAGAGCGTGGGGTTGAACCGCGCGCTCCGCAACATCGCCACGGCCGTCGAGGAGGCCTGCGCCGTGGCCGGACTCCCCACGACGGCCATCGCCGACGCCCACTTCGCGCTCACCGGGGACGACGTGGACGACGACCACGAGAAGCTGACGGGCGGCCTGGCGCGGGCGTGGCCGGACCTGCGCTTCACCCTGAGCAACGACGTGTGGGCCGGACTGCGCGGAGGGTCCACGAGCGGGATCGGCGTGGCGGTGAACTGCGGCAGCGGAACCGGCGCCGTTGGCCGCAATAGTCAGGGCGACGCCGTCATCATCCCCGACAACGGCTACAAATTGGGCAGTTCGGGCGGCGGCGGCCAGATCGCGACCGACGCCGTACGCGCCGTGGTGCGCGCGTGGGACGGGCGGGGGGAGCCAACCTGCCTCACGCGCGATGTCCTAGCCATCACCCGCCAGCCTGACGTGCCGGCGCTCTACCTGGCCATCTACCGTGGCCGCGTGCCGAAGGCGCGCCTACGCTCCGTCACGCCCCTGGTGCTGCGGGCGGCGGCGGCGGGCGATGCGGTGTCGATCGGCATCCTCCGCCGCATCGGTGAGGAGATGGGCGTGGCGGCGGCGGCCGTGGCGCGGCGCCTGGGCATGCAGCGAGAGGCGTTCCCCTTCGTCCTGACGGGGGGGACGATCCGCACGTTGCGCAGTGTCCTCGTCGATGCCGCCGTCGAGCGCGCGCGCCGTGACGCGCCACACTGCGCGCCGACGTTGCCGCTGCTGCAGCCGGTAGCGGGGGCGGCGCTGTCGGCCCTCGACATGGCCGGCGCGGCGGTGGCGGCCGAGCACTATGCCCGTCTCGCGGAGCAGGGGTACGGGTGGCATCCCGAGGAGACGTTTGATGGAGTCGGGAGTCGGGAGTCGGGAGTCGGGAGTCGGGAGTCGGAAGTCGTGAGTCGTCGGATTAGGTCGTGGCGCATCCGCACGAGTCAGCACCTGTCATAGGCGCTGACTCGCCTACGCAACGATTACCACATCCGGTTACTCACGACTTCCGACTCACGACTCACGACTAACAAAGGGGGAGCGCATGAGCATGAAGATTGGCGTCATCGGCGCGGGCAGTACGTACACGCCCGAGTTAGTCGAAGGATTACTGCGGCGACAGGAGGCCATCGGTCTCGATGAGTTGACACTCATGGACATCGATGACGAGAAGCTCGCCGTCGTCGGCGGGCTGGCGCGGCGGATGGTGGAGCGGGCGGCCGCGCCGTTTACCGTGCGCCTCACGACGGAGCGCCTGGACGCCATCCGCGACGCCGCGTTCGTGCTGACGCAGATGCGCGTCGGCCGGCTGGCCGCGCGGCGTAAAGACGAGTTGATCCCGCGACAGCAGGGCTTTATCGGCCAGGAGACGACCGGCCCCGGCGGATTCGCCAAAGCGCTACGCACTATCCCCGTGATCCTACAGATCGCCCGTGAGATGGAAGAGTACGCGCCTGGGGCGATCATGATCAACTTCACCAACCCCGCGGGCCTGGTGACAGAGGCGGTCTTGACGCACTCGGGCGTGAACGCGATCGGCCTCTGCAATGGCCCCCTCGGCACGCGCAAAGCCATCGTCGCCGCGCTTGGGGCGCGCGATCGCGACGTGAGCATGCGCTACTTCGGGCTCAACCACCTCAGTTTCGCGTCCGACATCGCGCTCCAGGGCCACGATGTCACCGACCGGGTGATCGAGGCGCTCGCACGGGACGCCGACGCGACGGACGCCGCCGTGCTGCGCGCCCTGCGCATGGTCCCGTCGAACTATTTGCAGTACTATTACAGGACGGCCGAGAAGCTGGAGGAGCAACGGCGCGAGGAGCGCAGCCGGGCCGAACAGGTCATGGAGATCGAGGAGCAGCTGCTCGCGCTGTATCGCGACCCGGATCTGACGGAGAAGCCCGCCATCTTGGAGCAGCGCGGCGGGGCCTGGTACAGTACGGTCGCGACAGCCCTTATAGATTCGATCGCCAACAACACGGGCGATGTCCACATCGTCAACACACGCAATCGCGGCGCCATCGCCGACCTACCGCCCGAGTGCGCCGTCGAGGTGGCCGCCGTCATCGATGGGCGCGGGGCCACGCCGCTTACGCAGGGGCGCCTGCCCTTGCGCGTGCGCGGCCTCGTGCAGCATGTGAAGGCGTACGAGCAACTGACCGTCCAGGCCGCCGTGACCGGCGACCGCGAGGCCGCCGTCTGGGCGCTCGTCAACCATCCGCTGGTCGGGTCGCACGCCGCGGCCGTCGCATTGGTGGACTGTTTGGTGGACGCCCACCGCGACTATCTGCCCGCCTTCGTCTAATTGGAGAGAGTATTATGAAGCCGGTCAAAATCGTCATCATCGGCGCCGGCAGCGCCAGCTTCGGCCTGAATTCCCTGGCGACGCTGTTGCGCGAGCCCGCGTTGCGCGGCAGCGCCCTGGCGTTGGTCGATCACAACGCCGAGGGGTTGCGCCTCGTCCATGCGCTGGCCGAGCGCATGAACACAACATGGGACGCCGGCCTGACCATCGAGAGCGACACCGACAGGCGTGCCATGTTGGAGGGCGCCGATTTCGTCGTCTGTTCGATCGAGGTCGGGCCGCGCGAGGAGTTGTGGCGTCAAGATTGGGAAACAACGCTCCGTCATGGCCTGCGCCAGCCGTACGGCGAGAATGGGGGGCCGGGCGGCTTCGCGCACGCCGCGCGCAATATCCCCCACATCCTCGATATCGCGCGCGATATGGAGCGCCTCTGCCCCACGGCCCTGTTCGTCAACCTCAGCAATCCGTTGCCGCGCTTGTGCCGCGCCGTGGCCAAGTATACGTCCATCACGCCCGTCGGCCTGTGCCATCAGATCGGCTACGGCTACATGATGGCCGGCATCGCGCTGGCCGAACGCACCGGTGTGGCTGTCCCAGCGCCTTTGCTGGACCCGGAGACCCCCCACGACCATGACTTCTGGGAGGTGGCTACCGGCTTTCAGCTGCGGGTCGGCGAGGTCATCGACATCAAGGCGGCCGGTCTCAACCACTTCACCTGGATGCTCGACGTCCGCGACCGCCGCACCGGCGATGACCTGTATCCCGCGTTACGGGCGAGTATCTTGAATGATCCGGCGGAGCGGGAACCGCTCACGCGCGATATGCTGCGGCTGACCGGGTATCTCCCCGTGCCGGGCGACACGCACCTGAGCGAATATCTCCCCTACACACACAACGCGACGACAAAGCCCTGGGAGCGCTACAGGCTGCGCCTGTATGACTGGGACCGCGCCGCGCGCGGCCGCGAGGAGATGTGGACTCAGATCGCGCGGCTCGTCGCGGATGGCGGCCCGGACCTGACGGCGCTGCGCGACGTACCGAGCGAGGGCGTGTACGAAGTCGTGCACGGCGTGGCGCACGACGCCAACATCTACCGTGTGTCGATCAACGGGACCAATAATGGGGCCATCACCAATCTCCCCGACCACGCGATCGTGGAGACGCCGGCCGCGATCGGGGGGATGGGCGCGCTCCCCCTGCGGGTGGGCGCGCTACCCCCGGTCGTCGCGGAACTATGCCGGCGCGAGGTCGAGCGCGTCGAATTGGTCGTCGACGCCGCGGTGCAGGGGGACCGCGGCCTGGCCCTGCAAGCGCTGGCGCTGGACCCGACCGTAGACGACCTCGATGTGGCCCGCGCCGTGCTCGACGACTACCTGCACACGTTTCAGGACGCCCTCCCCCAATTCCACGGGCGCTGGCGTTTCTGAACTCATCGCCAAAACCTCCTTATCCCGGCCCGTTTCCCGTCGCTGTAACACGCCCCTGTATGTGTCTATAGAAGGCCGCACGACCGCGCCTGTTCCGGGCGCTACCATCGTCGACAGCCGAGGGGAGCGGAGCCACGACCCGCGTGTGCCCCCGGATGGCCCGAGGGCTCTCCCGTTCCGTGGGACGAATGGGCCAGCGGCGGCGCGGCATGGTAGCACGCCCGCGCTCTTGGTACGGTGACATGGCCGCGACGAGTGGCCAAACACCGTTGATATTTTCACCGATGCGCGCCCGGCGACGGGCGGCCGTGGATCTAGCCCTACAGAATGGCATGTCACCCTCTGACGCTCGGGAGTGGTCGGGGAGGACAGCAGCGCGCAGGAGCCGCGCATCGCCCTGCGCGTCGCGCGCGGACGCGTCTACGCGCGGGGTACCACGGAGGATGTCTAAGCCAGCGACGCGTCAGGACGAGACACCAGCAGGGTGCGGCGCGGCCACCAGCTCTCCACCCTGGCCACGCTCTCGGCGCAGGCCCCGCGCGCTGCCTGGACGATGCGGCGCGACGACGTCATCGCCTTCCTGGGGCGCGCCGGGTCAGCGGGGAATCGAGAGAGGAGAGACGAGTGACGCACACGCCGCTACTGGCCGGGCTGGCATTGCTGGCGCTCCTCGGCGGCGCCATGGACGTGGCGCGCCGGCCGGATGGGAACCCCGTCGTCGGGACCGTGACGATCGGCCCGGACCCAGGCACGCTCGTCGTGGACACGCGAACCAATCGCGTCTTCGTCGGTGACGCTCTCCGCGGCACGTTCAGCATGCTCGATGCCGCGAGCGGACGGCTCCTGCGCACCACGTCGCTGCCCGTCGCCGTCTACCCCACCGCCCCGTCGTCGACGAGCAGGCCGGGCGCGTGTTCGTCGTCGACGGCGCCGGCGTGAGCATGCTCGATGCCAGGACCAGGCGCCTGCTCCACCGCGTCGTCGTGGGCCGGAACGCCCCCAGATTTCCTCCCCTCGCCGTCGTCGTGGATGCACGGCACGGGCGGGCGTTCGTCGTCGCCCGGAGCGAGGGGATGGTCGGTGTGCTCGACAGCCGGAGTGGACGTGCGCTACGCATGCTGAGTGTGGGCGGACGCCTTGGGAGCGCGGCCGTGGACAGCGGCGCCGGACGCCTCGTGGTCACCATCGGCGGCGCCCCTACCCAGGCGGGGACCCTCGCCAGCTCTGGCCTTGTGGGTGTGCTGGATGGGCGGGGCGGGGCCCTCCCGCGGACCATCCGCGTGGGCATGGGCCCGAGGGCGGTGGCGGTCGATGAGCGGACAGGACACGTCGTCGTCGTGACGTCCGGCGGCACGCTGCCCGCGCCCGCGACCTGGAGGTGGCTGCCTGCCTGGCTGCGGCAGGGCCTGCCCGTCCTGCCGTCGCCGGGGCTGCGCACACGGGCCATACCCCACGGCGGCCACACTGGATCTGAACTACTATCTGCTTGGTGGCGGAGGGCTACCCTGGATCAATCCGGCGAACGCGACCCAACCAGGAGTGAATGTTGATGTCATGCTGCTGTTGTTCGCGCTGGGACTATGTGGCGCGAATGTGCGGACGTTACGCCGGCGCGATAGCGCGCACGATCGTGTGACCGAACCTGGTCAGCAGGCGAACGCGTGACACCATGCCTCTCAGCGGACACTACTATCGTTCGCGGACGGCCCGAACCCGATCGTGGTCCTCGCGCCCACGGGAACGCCTCCCGTCGGCCCGGCTCGAGCCGGGCTCTACGTCACCGACACGCTCTCCCACGATGTCTACGTTGCGCCCGCGTCCGAACTCAAGCCATGCGCGGGCGATGTCGTCGTCGGCAGTGAACTGCGCGGGCTCTTCTGGGTGCTGCAGCCCCGCGGGGGTGGTGTCGTAGCGACCAGGCTGACAACCACCCTCACCGATAAGTCGTACAACCTCGAGGGCGCGACCTACATCGGCGGCTGATCACCTAGGTCGGGCGCGGCGTGCAAGCGGCCGGCGCGCCCCGTGAGACAGCGGTAACGGGGTGTGCCGCGCGCTACCCATAGAGCGCGACCAGAGTACCGCCGACTGGGGCGCTGATGCTCGTCCGTGCCAGCCAGAGCGCGCCCGTGACCGCCTGGAGGCTCGGCCGTCCGCCGGCGCGCGATCCAGGCGGTCACAGGCGCGCTGGTCACGAGCACGGGCGTCGGGATCAGCGGTGATGAGACCGCGCGTCCAAGGCCGCCGCGAGCGCGCCCATCAGGCCCGCGTCATGCGCCACCGAGGCGGCCACGACGGTCGGCGGGAACGGCGCGAAGCGGCGGAGATGGGCCTGGAGCCGTGGCACGATGAGTTCGTGCGCGCCCATCAATCCACCGCCGATGGCGATGAGTTCCGGGTCCAGCGCGATGGCGAGGGTGGTGAGGTGGAACTGGATCTCCTCCAGCGTTTCCTCGATGAAGGCGCGCGCCTCCGCGTTGTGAGGGGCGCGGGCGAAGACATCCCGCGCGGTGAGGGGATGGCCGAAACGCCGGCTGGCCCGCTCGCCGATGGCGCGGCCGCCGACATACTCCTCGAGCGGCGTGCGCCCCGACGACGCCCCTTCCTCCTCGTGTAGCATGCGCGGATTGTAGGCGATCTCGCCGGCGGCGCCGTTGGCCCCCCCCACGACTGTCCCGCCGACGATCAGGCTCGCGGCGATGCCCGTGCCCAGGTTGAGGTAGAGCGCGGTCTGGCAGCCGCGCAGGACGCCCCACTGCAACTCGGCGTGCGCGGCCGCCTTCACGTCGTTTTCGATGCCGTACGGTATCCCCGGAAAGGCCGCGCGCACCAGGCGCGGGATGGTCAGCTGCTCCCACCCTGGGACGTTCGGCGCCATCAGAACCCCGTCCTCGCGGGTGAGGCCCATCGTGGCGACCCCGACGCCGCCCAGGCTATGCCCAGTCGCGGCCGCGGTCTCCTCGATGAGGCGCGCGCCGGCCTCGAACGCGCGCCCGATGGCCTGTACGGCGCCCAGGGACGCCTCGGTCGGCAGGCGCTCCTCGCGTAGGATCGTGCCGCCGGCGTCCGCCGTCGCGACGGCCATTTTGGTGCCGCCCAAGTCGAGGCCGAGGACGAACTGTCCAGCGTCCATGCGCAATTTCCTTCCTCTTATTAATCCACTGGTACGCGCCACATCTTCGCGCACACCCCACACGGTCTCCTCCTCGCCCCCCCGCCCATGGCTGATTGGCCCCCCGGCCATGGCCGGCGGTCCAGCACGCCTCCGGGGGAGCCTGGGGAGATGCCTCCGAACACCCGCCATACGCTCATCTCGGAAGTCACGGGGCCTGACGATGGGTGTCGCCTAACGCGCCACCGTCTCGACGACAGCCGCCCGCTCCAGGCGCGCGACGTCGGCGACATCTAGGACGCCGGCCCCCAGGCGCAGGGTGTTGGCGGCCCCGCATGCGACCGCCAAAGACAGGGCGCGGACGACGATATTCTCGTCCTCCAAGGCCGCGGCGAGGGTGGGGCTGTCGCCGCGTTCGACGGCGCGGGTCACGCTCGCGAGCAGGCCCGCGAGGAAAGCGTCGCCGCTGCCGACGGCCGATAGTCCGGCCGGCGCGTCCACATGGGCGCGCCACGCGCCCGCGCCGGTCACCAGCACGGCGCCCTCGACGCCGAGCGTGAGCGCGACCGCCCCCGCCCCGTCGCGGCGCAACGCGTCGCCGGCGGTGGCCGCGGCCGCCACGCCGTCCACCGCCCGTCCCAGCACGGCGGACGCCTCCGCCCTATTGGGCTTGATCAGCAGCGGCCGTGCCGCGAGGGCGGCGCGCGCGCCACGGCCACCCGTATCGAGGAGCGCTAGCACGCCGGCGTCGTGGGCGCGCACGATGATGCGCGCGTAGTAGTCGTCGGGCAGGCCCGGCGGTAGCGAGCCCGATAGGACGATAGCCCCGGCTTCGGGCAGCAGGCCGTCGAGATGGTGAAGGAAGCGGTCCGCCTCGTCGGCGGACACGGTCGGGCCCGGCTCGTTGACCTCGGTAACGCGCGGATCGAGGGTCCCGCTGCCCCGCTCCTCGGCGAGCGCCACGTTGGTGCGCGAGGCTCCCGCGATGGCAAAGAAATCGGCCGCTATGCCCTCCGTGGAGAGGCCGTCGACGATGGAGGGCGCGGCCGGGCCGCCGACGAGCCCCGTAGCGCGCGCGCGCGCGCCGAGGGTATGCAACACACGGGCCACGTTCACGCCTTTGCCGCCGGGCGACCGCAACACGCGTCCGGCGGTCTGCGACTCGCCGACCCGGAGGGGGCCAGCAAGGATGAGTGTTGTGTCAACCGCCGCGTTGAGTGTGACCGTCAGGATGTCTGTCATCTAAAGAAAACACTAGCGATCGAGGATGACGGCCCGCGCGAGATTGCGCGGGGCCGTGGGGTCGATGCCGCGCGCCGCGGCCTTGTGTAGCGAGAGCAGTTGGACCTGCGCCAGCGTGGCGAGCGGCTCGTCCTCGCCGCCGCGGACCGTCGCCCCCGTCGCGCGCACGTCGTCGAGCACGGCGGCGCTCTCCGTATCCTCGGGGGGGTCGAGGCTCCAGACGAGCGTCCTGTCGTCGGCCGCGGCGATGGGGCCGTGCCGGTAGTCCAACGTCTGATGCGCTTCGGGCGCCAGGAGGGCCGTTTCCTGTAGGTTGACCGCCGCGGCGCGAGCTATCCCGTAGGCGGCTCCCCGGCCCAGGAAGACGACGTGGTCGAAGCGCAGCAGCGGCGTGGGGTCGAAATCCTCGATGGCCCGCGCGATGTGACGCGGGAGATCGGGCGAGGCGTCGCCCGTCGCCAACGACCGCAGCGCCGCGATGGAGGCGGCCACGAAACGGGTCTGGATCACACCTTTTTCGGACGCGAACTCCAGGGGCAGGACGGCATCGGCGTGCCGCGCGGCCGGCGAACCGTCTTCCCCGACGACCAGGAGCACGGGCGCGCCCGCCGCCCGCGCCCGCGCCATGGCCTCGATGAGCTCGGTCGTCTGGCCCGTGCGGCTGATGGCGACATGGGTCCAGCCGGGCCGGGGCAGGTAGTCGGACGCGATGATGGCCTGCGCGGGCGCGCGCCGCGCCTGTTCGTAGGTCGCGGCCGCCGACAGGGCCACGCAGTAGGAGGAGCCTGACCCCAGCAGCGCCATGGGACCGCCGAGCAGTGGGGCGAGCGCCGCCCTCCGCTCGTCGACGCGCGCCTGGGTCTGGCGCACGATGGCGGGGGTACTGCGGATGTCCTCTTCGATCGCGATGGTCGACATACTATTTACTCCACCTCTACAAAGTCTACAACGTCTTGTCATGACGAACGCCGCCGTCTCACCAGATGGGGCGCCGGCGCCGTCACGCTCAGGGCGCCACGATAACCTCGACGCCGGCCGCGCGGAAACCGGCAAGCTCATCCGGGGCCGCCAGGGCATCGGTGACCAGGACCGCCATGGCCCGCGCCGGCGCGATCAGCGCCATCGTCACCCGCCCGATTTTCGTATGGTCGGCGACGACGACGACGCGCCGCGCCCGCCCCATCATCGCACGGTTGATATACGCCTCGGCCTGGTTATACGTCGTCAAGCCGTGCTCTACGGTCAGGCCGTCGACGCCGATGAAGGCCGTATCCACGTAGAGATCGCGCAGCGACTGCTCGGCTAACGGCCCCGAGAGCTCGAGCGAGCCGCGCAACGAGCCGCCGGTCAACATGACATCCATGCCTGGGACATCCGCCAACTCGACGGCCACCCCCACGGAGTTTGTGAGCACGCGCAGCGACTCGGGGGCGTGATCGCGCAGCCGGCGCGCCACCTCCACCGTCGTCGTCCCCCCATTTAGCGCGACGACGTCGCCGGGCGCGATCAGGCGCGCCGCGGCGGTCGCGATGGCCTGTTTCTCGGCGGCGCGCAGGACGGCCTTGTCGCGCAGACTCGGCTCCGTCGCCACCCCACTATCCGTAGCGTCCACCACCGCGCCGCCATGCGTGCGGCGCAGCAAGCCGTCATCCTCCATGCGCTGGAGATCCCGGCGCAGCGTCGCCTCCGAGCAGCCCAAATCCCGACTCAACCAGGTGACCTGGACGGCGCCCTGGCGCGCGAGCGCCCGCGCGATGCGCCGCCGCCGCTCCTCGCCCAGCAAGGGCCTCGGGCCGTCGTCCGTCGTCACCATGCCCATTCACTCCCGCTACCATCACCACTGCACGCGCCCGTCGCCAGCGGTGGCGAGTGCACGCGCACGTCGCCAGCGGTGGCCAGACAATCGAGCCCGGCGCTGACACCAACAGCATACGACACGACTATTCAATCAAGCAAGATCGAGCAGTAATGAAAGATCTTGCTTGACAATGCGCGACAGCGGTGCTACGCTTGGTGATCATGGGACGGCGCCGGGCATAGGCCATGGTCGCCGTAGACACGAATAGACGCGGCTGACGCGTTAGATTCAGATCAGAAAGGTATGGGGTATACGGATCAATGCGCGCACGAATGTTCCGACCTATCGCGGCTACCGCTCTCGTCGCCTCCTGTGCCCTCGCGGGGGTGCCGGCCTCCGCCCATGTGTCCGCCGCTCCCGTCGCCAAGCCGTTCGCCGGGCAGACGATCACCGTCGCCTATGCCTCGACGCCCCCGCCCAAAAACATGCTGGACCAATTCAAGGCCCAGACGGGCATCACCGTCAATTGGTCCAACGTGGGTTGGGACTCCCTGCAGACCAAGATCACGGCGGCCGCGCTGGCCCACGCCTATCTCGCCGACGTCGCGGACGTCGATTTGGTCGCGCGTCGGCCAATACTACCGCCTGAAGTGGTTCCAACCTCTCAATACGTACGTCGACGTGTCCTCGCTCAAGCGTGATGTCCCCCAGCTGAGCTCGTTCATCGACAATGGCACGCTCGTCGGCATGCCGGCGGACTCGTCGTTCACCGTGACCACGATCAATATGCGCGACCTGCGCAAAGCCGGCGTCGGCACGGCTCCGCGCACCTTCGCGCAGTACGCCGCCGACCTCAAGCGCCTGCAGTCGGCCCATGTCGCGGCCAGCCCGCTCGACATTCCGTTCGCCGCCGCCGAGGGGCTCTCCACGTACTGGTATCAGATGACCGCGGCCTTCGGCGGCACGATGCTGGACCGCTCGTTCCACCCGCTTTTCACCAGTTCGTCGTCCGCCGGCTACCGTGCCCTGGCGTGGATGGTCGACGCCTACAAGAGCGGCCTCGTGCCCAAGGCCAACATCAACATGATCGACACGCAGGGCATGCAGAGCGAGATGGCCCTGGGCCGCGTGGCCAGCGTCTTCTCCGACTACTCCGGCAACGTCGGGTCCCTGTACAACGTGCCCGGCGCCTCGAAGGTCATCGGCGATGTCCAATACGTCCCGACGCCCGGCGTCAATGGTCCGGCGCCGAACTTGGGCAACCCCGACGGTCTGGGTATCCCCGCCGGCGCCCACAATCCGGGGGCGGCCGCCACGTTTATCCGCTGGTTCACCGATCCGACCAATCAGGCCCGTTGGGCCGGCCTCGACGGCAGCAAGAACGTGATCGTCGGCTTCCCGCTGCCGATGCGTCTCTCGTCGTTCCAGATGCTGACCAAGGCCGGCAAGCTGGACCAGGGCGCCCTGCTGACCGACCTCCTGGCGCGCCACGCGCAGGCCGCGTTCCCCTACGGTATCCCGCCCTGGTACACCAGGTTCAGCGCCGCCGTCAACACCAATATCCATAGCGCCGCCATCGGCGCGGAGAGCGTCTCCTCAGCGATCAACGCCATCGCCGGGACGGTCAATTCGCTCAACGGCTAACAGCTAACAGCTAACAGCTAACAGCTAACAGCTAACAGCTGACAGCTGACAGCTCCAAAGGGTGGGAGGGGGAATCGGATGATCGCGAGCAACGCCGTGGCGCGGGGACAGCGGCGCGGGCGGCGAACACACCGCCGGGTGCGCGACGCGCTGCTGCCCTACCTGCTGATTCTCCCGCTCGTCCTCGTCATCGCCGTCCTGTCGCTCTACCCGACGGCGACGACGTTCGTGCAGTCCTTCTTCAACCTCGACCTGCTCAACCCGCCGGCGCGCTTCGTCGGGCTGCGCAACTATCGCGCCATTTTCGCCGACCCCGCCGTCGCCAACGCCTGGCTTAACACGGCCCTCTACACCGTCTTCGGCGTCGTCATGACGACGCTGATCGGGCTGGGCATGGCGCTGGCGCTGCGCCGGTCCTTTCGTGGGCGCGGTCTCGTCCTGGCGCTGCTCATCTTGCCTTGGGCGTTGCCTGGCGTCGTGGAGGGCATCATCTGGAGTTGGATCTACGACCCCACATTCGGCGTGCTCAACAGCGCCCTGCGCTCGCTGCATCTGATCTCGCAATACCAACTGTGGATCTCCGGCAACCGTGTGCTCTCCATCTTTTTCATCGACCTGGTGCAGGTCTGGCAGACGGCCCCGCTGGCGGCGTTGCTCATCCTGGCCAGCCTGCAGAACATCCCGGACGAGCTCCACGACGCGGCGGCGATGGACGGCGCGAGCCACCTGCAAGAGCTCGTGTCGATCACCCTGCCGCTGGTCCGCCCCGGTATCGCTATCGCCGTCGTGCAGGCGCTGATCGCCTCGCTCAACATCTTCGACCAGGTCTACGTGCTCAACGGCAACGCCCCGACCGGCGCCTCCGTCGTCATGCAGACCTACCTGACCGCGTTCCAGAACCTCAACTTCGGGCAGGGCTACGCCCTCTCGTTCCTGCTCACGCTGCTCACCATCGGCGTCTCGTTCGTCGCGCTGCGCCTCATCTATAGGAAAGTGGAGTTCTAAGTGCGCCTGTTCTCCCGCTACGGCCGCGCCGCCGCGATCGCCCTGATCGTGCTGTGGTCGGCCTTCCCGATCTACTGGACGCTCAATACAAGCCTGATGACCAACGAACAGGCGCAGACGACGCCAGCGCGCTACCTGCCGCTCCCGCCGACGTTCGCCAACTACGCCCGGATCTTCGGCCTGCAGTCCGACCCGCTCAATCCCTCGGCCAACCTGTGGCCCCAGCTCAGCCGCTCGATCCTCAATATCACGGTCGAGTGCCTGGCCTCCACCATCATCACGGTCATCATCGCCGTCTTCGGGGCCTATACGTTCGCGCGCATGACGTTCCGCTTCAAGAGTGTCATCTTCTATACGGTCATCGCCACGCTGGCGCTGCCCGCGTACGCCACGCTCATCCCCCTCTACCAGATGATGAGCGCCGCAGGCCTGGTCAACACCTACACAGGCATTGTCTTGGTCTACGTTTCGGGCTTTCTGCCCCTGGCGCTGTGGATTATGTACAGCTACTTCGGGGCTATCCCGCCCGCCCTTGAGGAGGCCGCCTTCATCGACGGGGCCTCGCCCGTGCAGGTTATTTTTCGCATCATGATCCCGCTGGGGCTGCCCGGCATCGCGGCGACGGCGATCATCACCCTGCTCTCGGCGTGGGGCCAGTTCCTTTTTCCGCTGGTGTTGGCCTCCGACATCTCCACGCAGCCGCTCACCGTCGTCATCACCTCATTGCAGAGCCAGCACACCGTCCCCTACACGTTGCTCAACGCCACGGGTATGGTCTGCATCGTCGTGCCGGCTGCCATCGTGATGTTCCTCAACCGCTACATCATCAGCGGCATCCTGGCCGGCAGCGTCAAATAAGCTGATAGCTGATAGCTGAATGGAAAGGAAAGACTGATATGGCAAAGATCGCGTTCATCGGCGGGGGCTCGGTCGTGTTCTCCAAGCAGCTCATGAGTGACCTGCTGCGCCACCCCGCGCTGGCCGAGAGCACCATCACCTTGATGGACATCGACGGCGCGCGTCTCGACACGGCCCGGAAGGTCGGCGAAGGCTTCGCGCGGCAGCTCGCGCCCAGGGCGCGCATCGAGGCGACGCTGGACCGCCGCGAGGCGTTGCGCGACGCCGATTATGTCATCAACATGGTGCAGGTCGGCATGCACGAGGCGACGCTCAAAGACTTCGCCATCCCGCGCACGTACGGGTTGCGGCAGACCATCGCCGACACGCTGGGCGTGGGCGGCATCTTCCGCGCCCTGCGCACTATCCCCGTCGTGCGCGGCATCGTCGAAGACATGGAGGCGGTCGCGCCCGACGCGATCCTGCTCAACTACACCAACCCCATGGCCATGCTCTGCCTGGCCGTGTTCAAGACCTCGGGCGTGCCCACGGTCGGCCTGTGCCACTCCGTGCAGCATACGTCGCGGCAACTCGCCGACTATGCGGGCCTCCCCTACGACGAGGTGAGCTACAGGGTGGCGGGCATCAACCACATGGCCTGGTTCCTCGAGTTCAAGCACAACGGCCGCGACGCCTACCCGCTGCTGCGGCGCGCCGCCGAGGACGAAACGATCGTGGCCAAAGACCGCGTGCGCTTCGAGATGATGCGCCGACTGGGCTACTTCGTCACCGAGTCGAGCGAGCACTTCAGCGAGTACGTGCCCTACTTCATCCCCCACGCGGGCCACATCGAGCGCTTCGACGTGCCCATCGACGAGTACATCCGGCGCAGCGAGGACAACCTGCGCGAGTTCGACGAGGTGCGCCGCCTCGTGGAGGAGGGCGGATCGCCCGAGGTCGAGGAAGGCGTGGAGTACGCCAGCGGCATCATCCTGGCGATGGAGACGGGCCGGCCCTACGCCTTCAACGGCAACGTGTACAACCGTGGCCTGATCACCAACCTGCCGGCCGACTGCTGCGTCGAGGTCCCCTGCCTGATCGACAAGAATGGCGTGCAGCCGACCGTCGTGGGCAACCTCCCGCCGCAGCTGGCCGCGCTCGATGGCGCCAACATCAACGTGCAGCAACTCACCGTCGAGGCGGCGCTAACCGGCAAGCGCGCGCACGTCTACCACGCGGCGATGCTCGATCCGCTGGCCGCGGCGACCCTGACGCTCGATCAGATCTGGGCCATGTGCGACGAACTCATCGCGGCGCACGGCGACCTGCTGCCGCCACTGCATTAGAGATGCACGAGGATACGATGACAACGAATATAGGACGGGAAGCGGGAGCGCACGCCGTGGAGGCGCCAGGGGCGTTGGAAGGTTTCGATGCGTTCGCCGAGGCGACGCTCCAGGAGTGGACCGTGCCGGGCGCGGCGGTCGTCGTCGTCAAAGACGGCGCGGTCGTGCTCTCGCGCGGTTTCGGTCTGCGCGACGTGGCGCGGGGACTGGAGGTGACTCCGCGAACGCTTTTCGCCATCGGCTCCGCCACGAAGGCGTTCACCACCCTAATACTGGCCTCACTGGTCGACGAGGGCGCGCTGGATTGGGACACGCCGGTGCGCGCCTACCTCCCATCCTTCACGGTCTACGACCCGGTCGCGACCGCACGCATGACGCCGCGCGACCTCGTGACGCACCGCTCCGGCCTGCCGGCCCATGACCTCATGTGGTATAACTCGCCCTTTAGTCGTCGGGAGATCGTCGACCGTCTACGCTACCTTCAGCCAAACCAGGACTTTCGCGCCGCCTGGCAGTACCAGAATCTCACGTTCATAACGGCCGGGTACCTGATCGAGCAGGTGACGGGCCGTACTTGGGAGGAGCTCGTCACGGAACGCATCTTCCAGCCCCTCGGCATGGAGCGTAGTAACCTGTCCGTCGAAAGGTCGAAGCAGGCCGCGGACCGTTCCTTGCCGTACCAGGACGTCGACGGCCAGCCCGTGGAGATTCCCTTCCGCAACGTCGATATGCTCGGGCCGGCCGGCTCCATCAACTCCAGCGCCGACGATATGGCCCAGTGGCTGCTGCTCCACCTCGGCGATGGGAGGCGCGGCGATCGACGGATCGTGTCGGCGGGACAACTGGCGCGACTGCACACCCCGCAGATGGTCATGGCAACCGGAGACAAGGTGCCCACGCATTATAAGGAAGCGCCCCACTCCAGCTACGGCATGGGCTGGTTCGTCCAGCCGTACCGCGGCTACAACATGGTCCACCACGGCGGCAACACCGATGGTTTCAGCGCCATAGCGGCCTTCCTGCCCACGGAAAATAGCGGCGTGGCCGTTCTGAGCAACCGCGATGACAACCCCACCCCTGTCATCCTTGCTCTGAACGTTTTCGACCGCCTGCTCGGACTGGACCAGGTCCCCTGGAACGAACGCAGTAAGGAGATGGACGCCGGGCTCAGGGAGGCGGCCGAAAAAGGCAAGGAGCAGAGCGAGACGGATCGGGTTGCCGGCACGAGGCCATCGCACGACCTCGACGCCTACGCGGGCGACTACGCGCACCCTGGCTACGGCGCCCTGTCGATTGCCCGCGCCGGCGCGGCGCTCACGGCCGACTACAACGGGCTAGACATCGCGCTCACGCACTACCACTACGACATCTTCGAGATGGTCCATGACCTGTTCGCCGTCCCGCCCAAGGCCCAGTTCTCGACCAACAGCAAAGGCGACATCGACGGCGTCAGCGTCCCGTTCGAGCCGACGGTACCGGACATCGTGTTCAAGCGTCCGCCGCCGGCGGAGTTGCGCGATAAGGCGGTGTTGACGCGTTTCACGGGCGATTACGAGCTCATGGGCCTGCTCATGACCGTTTCTCTCGCGGGGGGAACGGCGCTGGTAGTCTCCCTGCCGGGGCAGCCGAACGACGAGTTGACGCCCTACAAGGGGACGCGCTTCGATGCCAAGGGGCTCTCCGGCGTCAGCATCGAGTTCAAGAGCGACGACAGCGGCCGCGTGACCAGCGCGCTCATCACGCAACCGAACGGGGTGTTCACCGCCAAGAGGCGGTGAGAGGGTAGCAGGCACAGGGGGAACAGATGCGGACAATTATCGCTTTCGACGTCAACGAAACGCTCCTCGATCTGCGGGTGCTCGACCCGATGTTCCAACAGGTCTTCGGCGACGCGGCATTGCGCCCGACCTGGTTCACGCAAATGCTGCAGGTTGCCTTCGTCGGCACGATCACCGGCAGGTATGTCGATTTTACCACGGCCCAGCACGCCGCCTTGCGCATGCTTGCGGCGCGGCAGGACCTTGAGTTAGCCGAGGTAGACATAGACAAGATCGTCGGCACGATGAATCACTTACCCGCCTATCCGGAAGTACACGAGGCTCTCCGTCGGTTAGTCGACGCCGGTTTTCGGCTGATGGCGCTCACCAATTCAGTACGGGAGGTCGCGGAGGCGCAGCTGACTAATGCCGACCTACGCGAATGTTTCGAGCAAGTTCTCTCCGCCGACCAAGTGCAACGGCTCAAACCCGCGCCCGAGCCATACCGGATGGTCGCTGAACATTTCGCCGTGGGCATCGGCGACATCCGCCTTGTCGCTGCCCACGCCTGGGATGTCGCCGGCGCGTTGGAGGCGGGATGCCTGGCGGCCTTCGTCGCACGGCCAGGCGCGGTTCTCAGCCCAATCGGGCGCCAGCCCGACATCGTGGGCCGCGACATGCGCGAGATCGCGGAGCAGATCACCCAGCACGATCGGTGACGAGCAGGGTGTAAGGGGCCCTAATCCGAATGTCAAACGGGCGTACGTACGTCACCTGTTACCAGAGGTTTGCAGCGTATTCTTTGGCAAGACGAGCGCGCCATGTCAAGCTCATCTTGGGCCGCGTCACCCCTATGATGACGACTCTCACCCTGTACCCTGCGAATAGCCCACGATGACACTGGGTTAATCAATTGGCCCTGCCTCAGCGTCTGAGCCGGCGCCCGTGCCGATTTGGAGGCTGTAGAGGCGGTAACCCGGCGCCGCGACAACCGGGTGGCGCCCGTCGCGCACGATCACGGCATCGCCGTGACGTAGCACAAGCGCCTCGTCCAGCGCGCCGTCGTCTGAGTACAGGCGCTGTAGCGCCCAGCCCGACGCGGGGTCCAGGCGATAGTACCAGACGCTCCCCGCCGCGGCGGCGCCCACGCTCTCGGCGCTGTCCCCTTCCGGCGCCGTGTCCTCATACCAGTGGCCCGGCGGGATCAAAACTTCCGCGCAGGTCAGATGCTCCGCCTCTCCCGCGCGCAGGACGTGGGTGACACGATACGCCGTGTCCCCGCTGCCGCGCTCTTCCACGGCCATTGTCTCGGGCGCGATGAAGCGCGGCGGGTATAACCCCCGCGCGGGCCAGCGCGCGTAGGCCACCTCGCAGTCGGTGAGCGGCGTCAGCAGATACCCGTGGCGTGGCGGGAGATAGATGCACTGCGGTGGCCCTGTAAAGACGTCCGCGCCCCTGTCGACCGACCACGTCTGGGCGCCAACCGTGACGGTGGCCGACCCCGCGAGGAACATCATGCAGACTTCGTCATCCACCGACTCGCCGTCGATGGGCCGGCCGTGGGGGAAGCCATACGTCCGAAAAGTCAAATGCGGCCATCCCGCGATCTCCGGCGTGACGGCAAGACGGCGCTCGGCGCCAAAGTCGGATGCGATCCTGTGTTGCATATACTCTTCCCTCATACATAGGTCGCTGCCGCGGGACGTGTCCGGCTCCGCTCAGACGCTCGTGTCGACGTGATCAGGGACGGGCGGTACGACGGCCGGTACCCCCGATGCGCGGACCAGCGCGTTGAACGCCGGCAAGTCGGTCTCGATCACGGCCCGTAGATCGGCCAGGCGCTGCTCCACCAGCGCCGACAACTCGGCGTAGAGGGCGGCGGCTTGCGCCGTGGGCGCGCCGTCATAACCCGCGAGCACATTGCCCAGCGCCTCCAGCCGGTTGCTCAAGGCCAGCCGGTAGTGCGAGGCCGCTAGCTCTCCGCTGCGTTCCGTATAGTCCGGTTGAATCAGCGTGGCCTCGAGTGCGCGCAGCCGGCCGGCCAGGCGCGCGGCCTCGGCGCGCGCCGCCTGTGCGCCCGAAACGCGGTCGAGCAGGCGTCCCCAGTCGTCCACCTGCCGCCGCAGGTCACGGGCCACGGCGACGGCGTCGTGCAGCGCCGTGACCCCGTCGCGGACGCCGCGCATGAGCGCGAATTGCGCCTGCAGGTCCGCTTGCGTGGCCGTCGCGCGCGGATCGGCCACGACCTCGCACGGAACGCTCAAGTGGACGTCTCCGACCGTCAGGCGCACCGCGTAGGCGCCCGGCGGCGCCAGCGGGCTGGTCACGCCGAGCGGCGGATACCCCGGGACGGTACGCGCGGGGGGATAGAGTAGGTTGAGCGCGAAGCGATTGAGCCCGGCGCGCGCGCTGGGCCACGGCGCGTCGCGCGGGGCGACCCACGCTCCCACGCGGATGCCCCGCTCCTCCTCTCCCGCGGCGCGGGCGGTGAGCACGGCCACGCCATGGCGCAAGACGTAGTCGTATGGCCCCAGCGGGGCCGCGGGTGGTGTGGGCGGCTCACTGGAATAGGAGACGATCTCCCGCCCGTCGGGGTCGAAGAGGGTGATCGTGACGCCGGTCGCCGGTTCGTCGCGCAGATAATACGTCACGACCACGCCGGACGGCGGATTGGGCGCCGCGTGGGCAAAGCCCATGTGGATGTAGCCGCGCACGCCGTAGGCCTCGCGCGCCACACGGTAGGCCGGCCGCGGGATAAACAGACTCAGCGGCGCGGCGAGAGTTTCCGCCGAGACCTGGTGGAGCGGCGAGAGGTCGTCGATGATCCACAGGCCGCGCCCGTGCGTGGCGGCGATCAGGTCGCCGTCCTTGACGGCCAGATCGTAGATGGCGACGGCCGGGAGGTCGAGTTGCAAGGGATGCCACGACCGCCCATCGTCGAGCGAGACGTAGACGCCGGCTTCGGTCCCCGCGTAGAGCAACCCTCGGCGGGATGGGTCGGCCCGCACCACGCGCGTGAACTGATCGGCCGGAATACCGTCCACGATGCCATCCCACGACGCCCCATAGTCGGTCGTCTTGAACAGATAGGGCCGGAAATCATCCAGGGCGTGCAGCGTCGCGGAGACGTAGGCGCCGCCGGGGTCGTGTGGCGAGGCCTCGACGCAGGTCGTGGCCCAACGCGGCAGGCCCGGCGGGGTCACATCGCGCCATGTCGCGCCGCCGTCGCGCGAGAGGTGGATCAGGCCGTCGTCCGACCCCACCCACAGCACGCCTGGCGCGAGGGGGGATTCAGCTAGCGTGGCGATGGTACAATAGTCGCCGGTCTCTCCGCCCGGCGCGGCCATCTTAGCGGCGTCGTGGCGCGTCAGGTCGGGGCTGATGACTTCCCAGCTGCCGCCCTCGTCGCGCGACCGCAGGACACGGTTCGCCGCCGTGTACAGGATCGTCGGGTCGTGCGGCGATAGCGCGATCGGTGTCGACCAGTTGAAGCGGTACGGCCGTTCGGCGGCGTCCCACGCCTCGGGGCTATCGGGCCAGGGGGTGATCGGGCGCAACTGCCCGCTGGCGTGGTCGTAGCGCGTCAGCACGCCGTCAAGGTCGGAGGCGTAGATGATGTCGGGATTGTCGGGGCGTACGGCGATATGGCCGCTCTCGCCGCCGCCGACATCGTAGAGCTGGGCCAGCGAGATGGGTCCGCGATCGGAGCGGCTGGGCAGGCACAGCGTGCTGTTATCCTGCTGCGCGCTGTAGACGCGGTACGGGAAGCGGTTGTCCGTCGCGACATGGTACAACTCGGCCGTCGGCTGGTTGAAGATGGTGGACCACGAGGCGCCGCCGTCGAACGAGACGCCGGCGCCGCCGTCGGTCCCGACCATGAGATGCGCCGGGTCGCGCGGGTCGACCCATAGGTCGTGTTGATCCCAATACGGCGTATTCATCTGCACGAAGGTGCGGCCGCCGTCGGTGGACCTCCAGAGCTTGCGATTGGGCAGGTACAGCGTATCGACGTCGCGCGGATCGGCCACGATGCGCGCGGAGTACCAGGCGCGCGCCAGGAAATTGTGGTCGCCGTTGAGCCATGTCCAGGTGGCTCCCGCGTCGTCGGAGCGATAGACGCCGCCGCGCGCGGGAGCGTCGACCAGCGCCCACAGGCGATCCGGGTCGACCGGCGAGCAGCAGACGCCGATACGGCCCAGCGAGCCGGGCGGGAAGCCTGGGTTGCGCGCGAGATCCGTCCAGGTAGCGCCGCCGTCCTCGCTACGGTAGAGCCCGCTCGCGGGGCCGCGCGTCGTGAAGCTCCAGGGGCCGCGGCGCGCCTGCCACATGGCGGCGTACACGATGTGCGGCGCGTGGGTGTCTATCGCCAGGTCGACCGCGCCGGCGTCGTCGTTCACATGAAGCACGCGCGTCCAGGAGCGGCCACCATCGCGCGTGCGATACACGCCGCGCGCGGGGTTTGGTCCGAAGCGGTGTCCGAACGCGGCGACGTACACCTGGTCGGGATCGCGCGGATGGATGAGGATGCGCCCGATGTTGTGCGTCTCGGCGAGGCCCAGGCTTGTCCAGGTGGCGCCGCCGTCGGCCGAGCGGTAGACGCCGTCGCCGTGCGTCACGTTGGCGCGCATACCGCACTCGCCCATACCCGCGTAGAGCACGCCGGGATCGGCCTCGGAGAGGGCCAGCGCGCCGACCGAGCCGCGCTTGAAGTAGCGATCGGAGATATTGCGCCAATTGGCGCCGCCGTCCTCGGTGAGCCAGACGCCTCCGCTGGCCGTGCCCATGTAGCCCACGCGCGAACGGCTGGGGTGTCCGACCACGGCCATGGTGCGGCCGCCGCGATAGGGGCCGATCGGGCGCCAGGAGAGCGCGCCGTCGAGCGCGCGCGCGAACCATGCCGCCTGATCCGGAGCCATCATAGCGGCGCCTACCCCTTGAGGCCCGAGAGCGAGATGCCCTGCACGAACTGCCGCTGGAAGATCACGAACAGCACCACGATGGGCAGCGCGGAGAGCGTGGCCACGGCCAGCGTCAGGTCGAAGCGGGTACCGTGCTGCCCCACGGCGAACTGGGCCATGCCGAGGGCCAGCGTCTCGTGCGCCTGGTCGTTGATCGCCACCAGCGGCCACAGATAGTCGTTCCACATCCACTTGAAGGTGAAAATGCCCAAAGCGGTCAGCGCCGGGATCACCTGCGGCACGATGATCTGCCAGTAGATGCGGAACTCGGAGGCGCCGTCGATGCGCCCGGCCTCGATGAGCGCGTTGGGCAGCCCTTCGATGAACTGGCGCATCAAGTAGATGCCGAAGGCGCTGACCAGGTTGGGCACGATCAGGGCGTAGAGGGTGTTGAACAGGTTGATGTCGCGGATGATGAGGTAGAGCGGGACGACCACCACCTGGAAGGGTACCATCAGGCTGGCCAGGATCAGCGCGAACAGGAAGCCCTTGCCAAAGAAACGGAACTTGGCGAACACGTAGCCCGCGAGCGCGCTGCTGAACAGGACGGAGGCGGTCGACACCGTGGAGACGATAACGGTGTTGCGGAAGAAGACCCACAGCGGGAACGAGGGGTCGCTGAACACCGTGGCGTACGACTCCAGCGTGAAATGCTGCGGGAAGAACGAGGGGTTGAGCTGCAGGATCTCCGCCTGCGACTTGAACGAAGAGAGCAGCATCCAGACCAGCGGCACGACCATGATGACGCCGCCGACCCAGACGGCGACCGTCGCCAGCAGGTCGCCGGAGACAACGCGGAGGCGGGGCGCCCGCGTCCGCTCGGCGGCCGCGACGCGGCGAGACGGGAGCGGTGTTAGTAGTCCCATTGTATCCTCGTCAGACGGAGTTGAAACAGCGTGATCGCGAGCGTGACGGCCAGCAGCACCACGGCGGCGGCCATGGCCTGGCTGAGCAGCGGGGTGACGGTGCCGATCCCGATGTCATAGATGTAGAGCGAGAGCGTCCGCGTCGAGTCGTCGGGGCCGCCCTGCAGCATGACCTCCTGATAGGTGAAGACCTGCAGGTAGCTAATCACGGTGAGGATGACCGTGAACGAGGTGGTGCGCTGGAGCAGCGGCACGGTGATGTGCCGGAAGGTGGCGAGGCGCCCCGCGCCGTCGATGCGCGCCGCCTCGTAGAAGTCGTGCGGGATCGCCTGCAGACCGGCCAGGAAGATAATCACGTTATAGCCCACATCCTGCCACACGGCGAGGACGATGAGGGCCGGCAGGGCGGTGGTGTTGTCCGAGAGCCAATGCCCGATCGGCAGATGCAACGCACCCAGGAACTGGTTGATCAGGCCGGTGGTGGGGTCATAGAGGGCGAGGCCGAGCAGCGAGACGGCCACCGTACTGATGACCGTTGGCAGGAAGAAGAACGCGCGTAGCGTCCCTTTGAGGCGCGTCACGCGCTGCAGGCCGAGCGCGGCGGACAGGCCGACCAGGATGTTCAGCGGCACGGCGATCACGACGAAGAGCGCGGTGCGCTTCAGCCCGTTCCAGAAGAGCGGGTCGGTGGTGAGTTGCTGGTAGTAGGAGAAGCCGCGGAAGGCGTGATCGGGGTAGCTAAAGCTGTAGCGGAAGAAGCTGAAGGCGACGACGGCGACGATAGGCAGGATGGAAAAGACGATGAAGATCGCCATGACCGGGGTGAGCGAGGCGCCCACGAAGACGGCGCGCGGACGGGCGCCGGGGGTCCGGTCCGCGCGTAGGCGGGCATACCGGGATGTTTTGCGTATCGCACCCTCTTGCGCCATGTAACACCTCCAGGATTTCAGGGCAACGCCGGACGGGCATCCGGATATACCCCGCGATTGTGAGACGCGCCTGGCCTGCGACTGAAGTCGCATGGCAAACCCCGGCGACTAAAGTCGCGTGGGAGCGCCGCGCTTGGAGACACTTCAGTGTCCGTCGTTTGCCATGCGACTTCAGTCGCAGGCCCACGACGGGCACCATCACAATCGCGGGGCGCACCCCGGACATCCCCAAGACCGGGAGGCGTGGCCTCCGCCATGACTCCCGGTCTTGGGGGCGTGAGTCATTACTGGCCGGAGCCGAGTTGCTTGTCGATCGCGCTGTTGATTTCGCTGGTCATGGTCTTGAGGGCGTTGGGAATGGTCAGCGAGTGGTTGAACACCTTCTCGATGTAGCGGGTGCTGCTATCGAAGAAGGCGCTGCGATCCTGCACCGGGCCAATCCAGCGGCCGTACTTAAGGGTGCTCAACGTCGGCTTAAGCAGCGGATTGACCTTCAGGAACGCCGCATCGTCCGTCAGGTCCTGGCGCGCGGGGATAGTCGACGTGGTGATGTTCCAGTAGCGGTCGTTGTCCTTGGAGTTCATGAACTTGACGAAGTCCCAGGCCACGTCCTTGTGCGGCGAACTGGCGGTCACCGCGTCCGACCAGCCGGACTCGGCGGCGAAGTAGGGCGGCTGGCTGGTGAAGGAGGGCACGGTCACGTAGTCGAACTTGACCTTGGGGTAGCTAGTCTGACCGACCCACTCGCATCAAGCTAAGAAATGAGCAGGGGCGCTTCTTTGGCATCATAAGGGTGTAGAAGACCTTAGGAGCAAAGGAGCGTCCCTATGACCACGGTAGCAGATTTGACCCAGGCGCTGCAGACCCTTTTTACCACAACGGCGGATCAGGTGGCCCGGCGGACCGGCTTCGTCCAGCGGACCTCCAAACTG